>Ga0172379_10000082_pt1 | contig 240232 bp, 229 predicted proteins | sample GrowelOW334metaG_FD_119756 | JGI IMG/M metagenome (GOLD analysis project Ga0172379, IMG submission 119756) | Groundwater microbial communities from an aquifer near a municipal landfill in Southern Ontario, Canada - Groundwater well OW334 metaG | ecosystem: Environmental > Aquatic > Deep... | reverse complement strand
GTGACCCCACCGGGATTCGAACCCAGGTTTACAGGATGAGAACCTGCCGTCCTAGTCCACTAGACGATAGGGTCAAACTAGGGCTATTATACCATTTTGAATCCGATTGTTTATTCCCTAGGGGCTTCTCCGTAGATAGTTATTGGAGTTCCAGGATCATCCTTACTTGAATAGGTTGTGTTTGCAAGTACTTTGGGGTTAGTCCAGTAGTAAAGGGTTTCTGCATCTGCAGTTTTCATATTTACGCATCCATGGCTCATTGGATGGCCAAAGTTTTCGTGCCAGTATGTTCCATGAAGGCTAAAACCTCTTGCTTGGGAAATTTCGTTATTGGAAAAGAACATGACATATGGAACATTGGGAAGGTAGTAATAGGTGTGAATTGCGGGGTTTCCTCCAGACATTTTTGTATATCTTACCTTTATCCAGATGTTAAAGTCTCCCGTTGGGGTTGGATACCACTTCCCGGTTGAAACAAGAAAGGTGTAGACGAGTCTATCATCCTCATATGCATAAAGAGTTTGTTTAGACAAATCAACGTAGATGTGCTTGTTCCCGTTTCCCGTGTATTCGGAAAGTACTGCCTTTTTATTGTCCAAAACCTCTTTAGGAACCGCCACAAGCTTTCCTTGATAATTGCCTTCTTTATAAGATTCGTATTTACCTGTTAGGTTATTAATGCAGCTTATGGAATTGGCACAGGGGAGCTTTTTAAGGCTTTGGGGAATAAACACAGTGGCAAAAGCAAGAATTAAAAAAGTTGAAAGAAAAATAATGAAAGAGTTTTTCTTCTGGGTAGACATTATCATGTATTAAGATTAAACGTATTTTTAGCGGTTGTAAATACGATAGTCAAATACCCTGTAGTACTTGACTTTTAGCCTTCTTTTTAGTAGTATTGCCCCACTTGTTCTTCCGAAAGGAAGAACTATTTTTTTATCATATGTTACCCACAATCATATTGGTTTTGAGCCTTGTAGCTAACCTTCCAAGCTTGAAAATTGGAGGGGATTCATATATGGCTAGCCACGAAATGAGCCTAGAGAATAGGTATGGCAATGCCTATGTTAATGGTGTTTTTAAGGACAATATTCTTCTTACCTTAAGGTATCTGGAAGGATCAGTAACCGAGGCTGACAAAATATCCTGGGAGAACGTTCAAAAGCCTTTTAAGTATGAGTTTAGCCTTAAGCCTAATGAACAGTTTGTATTCCATAATACAACCTTGCCTGAATATGCTGGAAATATAGTTAAGACCACAAATGCTCATTTTAATTATCAGGACGGGTTTAAATCGGATGGCTATCTTTTTGGAGACGGAGTTTGCCATTTAGCCTCGCTTATTTACTGGGTTGCCAGGGACGCGGGTTTGGAGGCTGTAGCTCCCACCAACCATAATTTTGCTAATGTGCCTGAAGTTCCGAAGGAATATGGGGTTTCGATATCCTTTAGACCCAATGAAACCTATAGAAGCGCTTTACAAAACCTGTATATAACCAACAATAAAGAGGTTCCCATTAGCTTTGTTTTTGAGTACGATGGAAGAGATCTTAAGATAGGCGTCAAGGAAGCAGGGTTGATATAGTTTGAGTTTCTTGACAAGAGAATTGCCGAAGAATACAATTCTCAAGAGTAATTGATTCCCCCGACTTATCAAAAAAGAAGGGGGGTTATTTTTCGCAAGAATATGGCAAAAGTAATACAAATGACGAAGGTAGGAATTGAAGCTCTTTCGAAAGAGCTTAGGGAGTTTGTGGAAATAAAAAGACCAAAGCTTGTAGAAAGACTTGCCTTTGCGAGAGGAGAGGGAGATTTATCAGAAAATGCCGATTATCAATCAGCCCGTGAAGAGCTTGAGTTTATGGATGGAAGAATATCCGAAATTGAAGATGTTTTGAAAAATGCATCTGCTGTTTCAGTAAATGGAAAATGTGGCAATGTGGCAGTTGGCACAAAAATAACAGTTAAGTTTAACGGCGAAAAGCATGTTTTTGAAATGGTTGGGGAGTGGGAGGCAGATCCTGTAAATAAAAAGATTTCACCTGAATCCCCCCTAGGTAAAGCATTGTTTGGTAAGAAAGTTGGGGAGAAAACTGAAGTGGAAGCCCCCGCGGGAAATATAACTTACGAAATTCTTGCGATTGAATAACTTTCCTCTTGGGCATACAATTAGCTTCAGAGTATGCATTGGGCAGATAGAATTGCAAAAGAAATAATTGCTTCAGGAAAATTTAAACCTTACTGGGTTGATGATATGAAAACTCCTTCGGGATTTGCTCACATCGGTTCAATGCTTGGTCCCATGATCCACTCATGTATTTATAGAGCATTAAAGGATGCAGGATGCGATGCAACTTTGACGTACGTTTTTAATGATTTCGATGTAGCCGATGAATTTCCACCAAATTTGAAGGAAGAATACAAAGAACATGCAGGAAAGGTTCTAAAGATGATTCCCTCTCCCGATTCAAAATTTGAAAGTCTTGCAGATTACTTATCCAACGATTTAAAAGTGTCTCTTGAAAGCATTGGTTTTGAAGGAAGGTATTTATCTTCCTGGGAAATGTATCACGCGGGTAAATTTGATGAGGTAATTAAACTTGCACTCGATAATTCAGAAAAGATACAAGACATTTACAAGAAAGTTTCGGGGAGCGCAAAGAAAGAAAAAGGCTGGCTTCCTTTTCAGGTTGTCTGTGAGAAATGTCAAAAACTAGGAACTACAAGGGTTTTTGCCTGGGACGGAAAGGAAGTTTCATATAAATGTGAACCCAATTTGGTAACCTGGGCCCAGGGCTGCGGACATGAGGGAAAGATGTCTCCGTTCAGAGGGAACGGAAAACTTCCCTGGAAGGTAGATTGGGCGGCTCATTGGAAAGTAATTGGGGTAACAATTGAGGGGGCGGGAAAGGACCACGCATCAGCCGGCGGTTCTTATGATATAGCTATGACAATATGTAAAGAGGTTTTTGGTTATACTCAACCATATAGACTTCCGTATGAATTTATTCTTGTAGGGGGGAAGAAAATGTCTTCTTCTAAGGGATTAGGACTTAAGGCACACGACCTTGTGAAAATCCTTCCAGCTTCAGTTGCGAGGTTTCTTTTTGTGAGTTGCGATATTAAATCACAAAGTAATTTTGATCCCATTGGTTCAATGGCAATACCCGACCTTTTTGATGAATATGACAAAGCTTGGGAAGCATATGACAAAGGTGAGGATGAAAAACTCGCAAGAATATATGAACTTTCTCAAATAGGGGAAATTCCTGAAAAAGAAAAGGGATTTTTTGTTCCCAGATTTAGAGATATTGCCAATTATTTATCTCAAGGCTTTTCTTTAGATGAAATTGTTGGGAAGTTAAATGAAATTAAAGGAGGAAAAATTGATGATTCAGAAATAGAAACCATCGAAGAAAGGGTTAAATACGCAAAAACGTGGTTGGAAAGCTATGCACCAGATGAATATAGATTTGAAATGACAGACAAAATTCCGGAAGAGGTGAAGAAATTAACAGAAGAACAAAAGAAATACTTAAAAGAAATTGTTAAAGTGTTTAATGATGATGAAACTCCAGAATCGTTGCAAATTTCTTTGTATGAATTGTCAAAACAATTAAATACTCCCGCAAAGGAAGCGTTTGCAGCAATTTACTTGAGTTTTATTGGAAAAACTCATGGACCCCGCGCAGGAATGCTTCTTTCAAAGTTTGGAAAAGAAAAAGTAATTAAAAGAATTACAGAAGTAACTAAATGATAAAAGCCTACGGAATTGCTCATGCTACGCTAACGGTATTAGACATTAATGTAACAAGGAAGTTTTATGAAGAGCTATTCGATACTAAAATTCCTGCAGATAATAAATATTCCTTTAGTTTGCTGGAGGTAGGTGTTCCTTGTTGGTTTGTTCAGTGGCCTGAAAATAAAAAGAGGGATGTTTTTAATGAAAAGAGAGTCGGCCTTGACCACATAGCTTTTGAAATAGAAACAATAGATGAGTTGAAGAAAGTAATTGAAAGGTTAAATATAATGAAAGTAAAAAATGCTGGACTTGAGTACTTTGCGGGTAAATATCCATATGTATGCTTTAGGGATCTAGATAATATTCAAATGGAGTTTTTTATAAGTAAGCCGTGATTAATTATGATAAATATAGATGAAGCACTAGAACTTCTTCACAGTAACATGCAATCGGTTAATTTAAGAAAGCATTGCTATGCGGTTGGAGCTGTAATGAAGTCTTTAGCGAAACATTTTAGAGAAGACGAAAATATATGGGAAATTGTAGGAATTTTGCATGATGGAGATTATGAAAAAACAAAAGAAACTCCGGAAAAACACACGATACTCATGACAGAGTGGCTGAAAGAAAAAGGAGTTAACGACAAAGAAATATTAGAAGCAATACTTTCCCATAATTTTTCTCATACCGGAAATAATCCTCCTAAGAATAATCTTGAATGGTCGCTTTACTGCTCGGATGAACTTACGGGACTTATTGTTGCAGTCACTTTAATAAGACCCGAAAAGAAATTGTCTTTAGTCACTGTCGAAAATGTTTTAAGTAAATGGAGGGAGAAAAGTTTTGCAGCGGGAGTTAAAAGAGAACAGATTGAAATGTGTGAAGAGAAACTGGGAATAAAACTTAACGATTTTATTCAAATAGCACTAATCTCAATGCAGGGAATTTCCAAAGATTTAGGATTATGAAAAATATAGATTTTACTGAATTTGAGGCCAAGTTTTATCCTGTTAATAAGGAGGAATATAGGAAAAAACTTCTCAGTATCGGTGCCAAACTTGATATTCCAGAAAGAAAAATGATACGAATTGTTGCCGACAAAAGAGGTAATCCAGTTTTATCTAGTGGTAAATATGTCCGGGTCAGGGATGAAGGCAATTTGATAAGGCTAAGCATTAAATTTATGGCTGAGGTCACAGGTAAGATGAGTGATCAGAAGGAAATTGATGTAGAAGTTAGTGATTTTGAGAAAACAATAAAAATAATAGAAGCCTGCGGGATTAAATTTAATAGAAAACAGGAAAACTTAAGAGAAGAATGGTTTTTTAAAGGTGCACAAGTAACAATTGATTCTTGGCCAGGTCTTGATCCTTTTTCTGAGATTGAAGCAGGAAGTGAAGAGGCTGTAAAAGAGATTGCCGAAGAATTAGGTTTCGACTGGAATAAGAAAATTATCACTCCAGCTGCAGAAGTTTATGCAATGGTATATAGAATGAATATTGATGAGGTATTAGAAAAAATAAGCTATATTTCATTTGAAAATAACCCATTTAAGAATTTAAAGAAATATCAGATATAATAAGAATATGCTTGATATAAATTATATTAGGGAAAACCCTGAAAAGGTTAAAAAAGGAATTACCGCAAAAGGTTTTTCTTCAGATTTAGTTGATAAAGTGTTGGAATTAGATGAAAAAAGAAGAAAACTTCTTTCTGACTTTGAAGAATTAAGACATCAGAGAAACGAAGCTGCCGAAGAAAAAAATATTGAAGAAGGAAAGAAAGTTAAAAAAGAACTTTCCATAATTGAACCAAAACTTAAGGAGTCTGAAAAACTTTATGATGAGGCAATTCAATTAATTCCCAATCTTCCTTTAGATAATGTACCCATAGGGAAAGGGGAAGAAGATAATAAAGAAATAAAAAAGTGGGGAGAACCAAGAAAGTTTGATTTTAAACCTAAGGATCATTTGGAACTTGGAACCGCTTTAGGGATTTTAGATTTTGAAACAGGGGCCAAGGTTGCCGGAAATAAGTTTTACTATTTGTACGGTGATGGGGCAAGACTTGAACTTGCTTTAGTCCAATATGTTTTTGATTTACTTTCAAAAGAAGGGTTTTTACCAGTTATTACTCCTGATTTAGCAAAATCAAGGTACTATCTTGGAACAGGTTATATGCCAAAAGGGGAAGAAGCACAGACTTATAAAATAGAAGGAGAGGATTTGGGTCTTATTGCAACGGCTGAGGTAACCCTTGCGGGAAAGCATGCCGATGAAATAATTTCGGAAGATGTACTTCCCATTAAGTATATTGGTTATTCCCATTGTTTTAGACAGGAAGGGGGAGCTTATGGAAAATACTCAAAAGGAATGTATAGGGTGCATGAGTTCACAAAAACAGAAATGTTTATTTACTGCAAACCCGAAGATTCAAATAAGTTGCATGAGTATGTTTTAAAGATGGAAGAAAAAATATATCAAGACTTAGGTCTTCCTTACAGGGTACTAGAGATGTGTACTGGGGACTTGGGTGCAATGGCTGCAAGAAAGTTTGATATTGAAGCTTGGATGCCTGAAAGAAACGGGTATGGGGAAGTTACATCAACCTCCAATTGTACAGATTACCAGGCAAGGAATTTGAATATTAAGTATAGGGCAAAAGATGGAACAAATAAGTTTGTACATATGATTAATGGAACCGCAATTGCTTCATCAAGAACACCCTTAGCAATTATGGAAAACTATCAAAATGAAGACGGATCTATAACAATTCCCAAAGTTCTTCAAAAATGGATGGGAAAAGATGTGATCAAATGATTATCAAACCTCAATGTTTATATTTTTTTAACGATTAATTTCCTAAAATAAGTACTTGAGACTGGGTCTGTTGTCATAAATCCAAATGACCCTTTTTGGTACTCCAGATTAATTTGCACTTCTTTCGGAAGATCTCGATAGAGTTTTAACCAGCTGTCTCCAGCTTTTGTTTTTTCCTCCCCCTCAGGCAGTTTTTGATAAGTTTCCCACTGCTGGTTTTCCACGGACTTTTTGTTTGAGAGACTATTCTCGCTATTTTCTAGGTCAATAAGGGATTTTTGCCTTTGGGTATCAAATGTCTCCTGGTCAATTGTGAATCTTCTAGACGGAATAATATAAAGAAGCTTATATCCTTCTGCTAAGATCTCAACGTCATTTCCTCTTAGGCTGATCTTAAAATTTATCCAGTCGTTTTTCGGTAAGATGGTTGGCAGTTGGCGCTCAGAGGCTTTATCAAAGATCATCTTACCCTCATAAAGTAGATAAGGTCTCATATACTTTTCAGAAAATTGGATGACCACTCCGTTTAAATAATTTTCAGATCTAAGTACTACGTTAAAATTTTCATTACCTTGGTTACCCGTTGTTCCAAACCGTACTTGGAAAGTAATTTCGTAGTCGTACCAACTAAATGCTTCCTTAAGTGTTCCAGGGCGGGGCGAACTCGTAATGGCTAGCATTTTACCAAGATACCCTTGGCAGTCCTGAATCGACCAACCTGAATTTGTGGGGATGCTCCAGCTACGCAAATCGTTACTTAATAGTTCCTTAATTAGCCTTGTTTTTAGAAGTTCTTGCCATAAACGCCACGAACAAAAGAAAGACGCTAATAACGACAATATTAAAATTGTGTCCAGGGTGTTCAAGTTTTTTGTCAGGAAAAAATAAATCTGCTGAGCAATCCGGAGATAGGGTATTTGTCTAACTTGGTTTTGAAGATAACCCAACAATGGCACCCCAAAGATAATTAGAGTAAATGTAACAATAACAGTTCTAGGGTAGCTTTCCTTAGCATAGAGGACTATTTTTTCAAATACACGGTTTATTAGCCTATTTATACCTTCTTTGTACATAATATCGACAGGGTGCAGGTTAATATACGATTCTCTTATAACTCAATTCTTATTTTTAGTAAAGTATCTTTTGTCTTTTAGCTTTTCAGGAAGATAACTTTCTTTGTCATATTTTTCATATCCTTTTCCGTAGCCTACCTCTTCCATAAGTTTTGTTACTGGGTTTCTAATTTTTAGTGGAACTGGGAGATTTCCGTATTTGTTTACATCTGAAAGCGCTTCCATATAAGCTTCATATGCACCCCTGTCTTTTTTGGCTGTTGCAAGGTATATAACTCCTGCTGCTAAGTTTTCCTGACATTCAGGATAGCCTATGGTGTTACATGCTTGGAATACTGCGTTGGCAACAACTAAAGCTGTTGGAGAGGCAACATCCTCCGAAGCAAAAACAACCATGCGTCTTGCTATATATAAAGGATCCTGTCCCGCGGCAACCATTCTGGCTAAATAATATAAAGCGCTGTCTACATCAGATGCTCTCATGCTTTTAATAAATGCTGAAATTACGTTATAGAAATCTTCCCCTCTTTTATCAAATGTGTACTGCCTCCTTTGAAGTGCTGTTTCTAAATCTGGGATTTTAATTGTAGGAGTTTTTACCAAGTTAGATGCAATTTCTAATACGTTTAGCATTACTCTGGCATCTCCGTTTGAAGCTTCTAAAATAAATTCCAATGAATCTTTGTTTAATTTCTTTTTAGTGTGTTTTAGGGCATTATTTAATATTTTAGTTAAGTCTTTTTCTGAGAGCCTATTTAAGATTAGTACCCTGCATCTGGAAAGAAGCGGACCAATAACTTCAAATGACGGGTTTTCGGTTGTTGCTCCAATAAGAATAATGTTGCCTTTTTCTACGTAAGGAAGTAGTTTATCTTGCTGGGCTTTATTAAATCTGTGAATTTCATCCAGGAAAACAATAGGGGAGTTTCTGGCTGCCATCATAACCTTTTGAATATCTGTAATTTTTGTATTCACGGCAGAAAACTCAAAAAAATCCCTTTTAAGGAAATTTGCAATTATTCTTGCAAGTGTGGTTTTTCCCGATCCTGGAGGACCCCAGAAAATTAAAGACGGAAAGAACTTACTTTCTTTTTGATTGACAAGAAGTTTATTAATAATTCCTTCTTTGCCAACGAGATTTTCCTGCCCCACAAAGCCTTTTAAAGTTTTTGGGCGAAGTAGTTCAGGAAGAGGAACATTAACCATACTGTCATTGTAGACAGTAGAAAACCCGAAGTAAATAGCCTCTCAAGCAATTTTCCTGTAAAGTAGGAAAACAACCAAGGCAATTGCCAAGGAAATAATAGCTAGAGGATTCATTTTCTTCTTTTTCTTAAAAATATAAAATAAATTCCTATTAGGAATAGTTCACTTATTATAGCAGCGAGATAAAAGATGTTTTCAATTGTCAATTTCATCGTATTTTATTTAGGATGACCAATGATATCCAGAGGAAGAATATCGTATTTAATAATCCTACTAACCCAAGAAATATTCTACTAGAGAAACTTAAATTTATTGAGAGGGGGGTAATAGTTGATGCACTAAACCAAACAATACCCACGTTACTTATGAAATTGGATAGAGATTTAAGTTGGGTGTCGTTAAGCTTTCGTTCCATACTTTATCATACTTCTTTTGTAAAGGTAATCCATATAAAATGGTGCAGTTGGGATGTTGGGGACAAAGATATTAGAAGAAAGAAAATCTAAGTTCGGTGGGGACATAAAAGTTGTTAGAACCTTGGGGTTTGGAACGTATATCCAGGTAAATAATCTAACTCAATCGGGAGGAATAGTTGAGGCATTTTGGAACGAAACATTAAGAAAAATAAAAAAGGAAAAGGTAAATAAGGTTCTTATTTTAGGTTTAGGGGGAGGGACGGTAGCAAAACTTAGTAAAAAATATTGGCCAGAAGCAGAAATTGTGGGAGTTGAAATAGACCCGCTAATGGTTGAGTTGGGAAGGAAGTATTTAGGGCTAAAAAACGCAAAAGTAATAATTCAGGATGCGTATGAATTTATTAAAAATAGTAAAGAAATATATGATTTAGTTATTATGGATTTATATATTGGAGACGAATTCCCCAAAAAGTTTGAAGAAGAAAACTTTTTGAAACTGTTAACCAAAAACAAACTTGTTGTTTTTAATAGGCTGTATTTTGGGGAAAGAAGAAAAGAAGCTGTTAAGTTTGGAAACAAACTGGAAAAGATTTTTCCTAAGGTTGAGTGGTTTTATCCTCAGTCCAATCTGATGTTTATCTGTAGGGTTACTACTTAATTGGTATAACTTTATCTTCTGGTCTAACTATAATTTTTGGTGTGCCTCTGTGGCAGTGGCCATCTTCCTTTAAGTCGCAATTTCCCGAATCCATATAACACTTATTATCATAGCTAAAGTGAACAATGCACCTATTTTTAGCTTCTTCGACTGTTAACTCTACTTTTCCTACGCGTTTTATGCCACTCGATACTAAATATTCTGTCATGCGCGAATACTATTCTGGATATAACCTTTTGTCAAGGCTAGTTATATTTCTGTTACAATATGTAGACGATGTTTAAATTTCTTTCGGGGCTTTTAGATCTTAATAAAAGGGAAATAGATAGACTTTCTAAGGTTGTTGAGAAAGTTAATTTACTTGAGCCCAAGATTAAAAAACTCAAAGACGGGGATTTTAAGGAAAAGACCCTAGAATTTAAAAAAAGAATTGAAAAAGGGGAATCTTTAGATTCAATCTTACCTGAAGCTTTTGCTCTTGTTAGGGAAGCTTCATTAAGGGTTTTAGGCATGCGTCATTTTGATGTTCAGTTAATGGCTGCAACCTCCCTTTTTGAAGGAAAGGTAGCGGAACAAAGAACCGGGGAAGGAAAAACCCTTTCCGCTGTTGCACCTTTATATCTTCGTGCTCTTAAGGGGAAAGGCTCTCATCTTGTTACGGTTAATGATTATCTTGCCAGACTTGGAGCAGGTTGGAATGGCCCGATCTTTGATTTTCTTGGTTTAAGTGTGGGAGTAATTATCCAGGAAAACAAGTCTTTTATATTTGATCCTAAGTTTGTGGATAACAGCCATGGAGACGAAAGACTTTCCCACCTTAAGCCCTGCGAAAGAAAGGAATCATATTTGGCAGATGTTACTTACGGAACCAATAATGAATATGGCTTTGACTACCTGCGGGATAACATGGTGCAGTCCTTGGATGAGATGGTTCAACGGGGGCATTACTTTGCCATCGTTGACGAAGTAGATTCCATCTTAATTGACGAGGCCCGTACTCCCTTAATTATTTCTGCTCCCGATACGGAACCTACTGATAAGTACTACAAGTTTGCCCAGCTTGTAGATAAGCTTAATTCCGACACTGATTACAAAATTGACGAAAAAGCAAAAAGCGCTTCTTTAACAGAACATGGAATTACAAAGGTAGAAAAGATATTGGGAGTATCCAACCTGTATGAAAAAGATTTTGAATCTATTCACCACATTGAAAATGCATTAAGAGCAAGAAGCCTTTACTTAAGAGACAAAGACTATGTGGTTAAAGATAATCAGGTAACCATAGTTGATGAGTTTACGGGTAGGTTAATGGTTGGAAGAAGATGGAGCGACGGTCTTCATCAGGCGGTTGAGGCAAAAGAAAATGTTGCCATTCAGCAGGAGTCTAAAACCTTAGCAACAATTTCCTTTCAAAATTACTTCAGAATGTATGAGCACCTTTCCGGAATGACAGGAACTGCAGCAACTGAAGCGGAAGAATTTAAGAAGATATATAAGTTGGACGTTGTTGTTATTCCAACCCATAGACCGATGGTGAGGAAAGACAATTCCGATGCAATTTATAAAACCTTAAGAGGGAAGTATGGAGCAATTGTTTCAGAGATTGAGGAAAAACATAAAAAGGGACAACCCGTACTTGTTGGAACCACCTCAATTGAAAAAAACGAAATAATTTCTGAATATCTTAAAAGAAGAAAGATTCCTCATAACGTCCTTAATGCTAAAAATCATGAAAAAGAAGCTTCGATTATTTCGGAGGCAGGTGAGGTTGGGGCAGTAACTGTCGCAACTAATATGGCAGGCCGTGGTGTTGACATTGTTTTGGGAGGAGCGAAATCTTCAGATAAGAAAGACTTGAAAAGATGGGAAGAAAGGCATGAGAAAGTTGTAAAGGCCGGAGGGCTTCATGTTATCGGAACCGAAAGGCACGAGTCTAGAAGAATTGATAATCAGCTAAGGGGAAGGTCGGGACGACAGGGAGATCCCGGGTCATCCCGCTTTTACCTTTCTTTGGAAGATGATTTAATGAGAATTTTCGGAGGGGAGCAAATAAGTTCCTTAATGGATAGACTTAAACTTCCCGAGGATCAGCCTATTGAAAACGGACTTATATCAAAAGCAATTGAGCAGGCCCAGGTAAAAGTTGAGGGATTTCATTTTGATATTAGAAAGCGCTTAGTTGAATTTGATGATGTTGCCAATCAGCAAAGAGACATTATTTATAAATTAAGAAGAAAGGTACTTGAATTAAAAGATCTAAAAGAAGACGTACTTCAAAGAATTAAAGAAAGACTGGCAAAGTCTGTAGATGACCAAGTAGAACTAGACACAGAAACAATTTTAGCCAATCTTTTAGAAGTAGTTCCTTTCGATGAAGTGTCAGTTAAAGGCATTAAGGCGCAGATTTCAAACATCAAGGCCAAAGAAGAAGTAAAAGAATTCCTTTATAAAGTTTTAGAAGATGTGCATAGAACAAGAGAAGGTCAACTTGGTGCAGATATTATGCGACAGGTGGAAAAATATGCGTATTTAGGATCCATTGACCATCTTTGGATGGATCATATTGATCACATAGACGATTTACGAGAAGGTGTGGAGTTAAGAGCATACGGGCAAAGGGATCCACTTGTTGAATTTAAAAATGAAGCCTATTCACTTTTTGAAAATTTGGTGGTTAGAATAAATGAAGAACTTGCCAGAAGACTATTTAGGATAGGAGTTGGTGTTCCACAACCCGAAATCCCTCTTTCTCAAGCAAGAGAAAATATTGATACATCTGATACAACTGGACTTTCGGGGAATGCGGATGCAACTGCAGCTGCAGGGGAACCGGCCTTTCCGAAAAAGAAAAAAATAGGCAGAAATGATCCCTGTCCTTGTGGAAGCGGAAAAAAATACAAGCACTGCCACTACCCGCAATATGGATAAATATCAAAAAGTTGCAGTTCATGCCTTTATTGAAAGAGAAGATGGAAAATTTTTGGTGACAAAGAGATCGCAAATTAACGATTATTTACCTGGCTTATACGATCTTCCCGGAGGAACTGTTGAATTCGGAGAAACCACAGAATGCGCATTAAGTCGTGAGATAAGTGAGGAAACAAGTTTGGGTGTGAAAATATTCAAACCGATTTATATTTATTCAAATGTTCAAAAAGGAGAAAGGCATCAATTTTGGGTTATTTATGAATGTAAATATATTGGGGGTGAAATAAAATTAAACCCGGAAGAACACGATTCGTTTTTATGGGTAGATTTTGATGAAGTTAAATCTCTGCCAAAGATTATTTTTCTGGAAGAATTTTTAAAGAACAATGTTTAAATATATTTTTACTAGGGTAGGCATCTATTTAATAATTATTGTTTTTATTGTTCCTGTTATTATCCTTTTTCTTTTGGGGAATGCTTCAAGAAAACAAGTGAAAAATAATGCAGTTGGTACTCCAACTGCTGTACCTTCCGGACAAGATGTTCCTCTTCCTTCTAAAGAAGATGTTGTTAGAACTTTTTGCAATTTAGTTAATGAGGGGAGAATTTCTGATGCAGTCGGGATGATGGATATTAGCGATGACACAGTCAAACAATCCTGGGGGGTTTATCTGAATAATTTTTCCTCTTTCAAATTAGTTGATATTAATAAATCAAAAATAAATGAGAGCGGAAACTCATTTGAAGTTGATATTAATGTTACTTTAAAGAAAAACCTTACCAATTTACCTATTCCAAATTACGGATGGGAAAATGGAATAAACAAAAGATGGATTAACTTAATTGAAAAAGAAAAAGGATTATATAAAATATCTGAAATTGCCACAGGTCCATGATCATATTCAATAAATATACTTTAATAGGAATTTTTCTGATTATTGTTGGCATACCCTTGACTGTTATCTGGATAGGATTTCCGTTAATGATGATTGGGTTTTTAATCGGTGATTATGGCATTATTTACTATATAGTTAAAAAAGTTCCTGGACTGGACAAAAAGATTGGAAAATTCTTTTTAATGATTAAAAAGTCATACGAACCGTATTTTAGAAAAGAGGTGGCTAAGAAATGAAAGGAGTTGTTTTTGTAATATTTCTTTTTTTCTTTATTCTCCCTGTCGGATTTTTCCTTTCGCTTTTATTTAAAGGTTTAAAGGGAGCAAAGAAAGATGAGTGGGAAGGGGAGGTTTCGGATAAACTATATAACACCAGACGAGACAGTGAAAATCCTCACCGGGTTAACGAATTTTATTCGATTGTGTTTAAGACAAACAAAGGAGAAAGAAAAATTGCCGTAAATAAAGCGGATTATCCAAATTGGAAAGTTGGTGACAAGGCAAGGAAGATTAAGAATAAATTTGGCGTAGAGAAGTTATAAATTTAATGAAAACGAAGAAGTTTACGATTTTACATAATAACGATATCCATGGGGATTTTTTGGCCGAAGTTGCCGGCGAAAAAGGAAATCTTATCGGCGGCCTTTCATATCTTTCGGGCTATATTAATAAAGTAAGGAAGGAAGAAGAGAATGTTTTGTATGTTATTTCCGGGGATATGGTTCAAGGGTCTTTGATTGATGCCGAGTATAAAGGAATTTCCACAATGGAAATAATGAACTATTTGGCTCCCGATGTTGTAACTTTGGGCAATCATGAATTTGATTACGGGCTTCCCCATCTTCTTTTTTTGGAAAAGATGGCTAACTTTCCGATTGTTAATGCCAATCTATATATTAAAAAATATAACAAAAGGCTCATGAAGCCTTTCCATATTGTTAAAAAGGCAGGTTTTGATATTTTGTTTACAGGAATTATCACCGAGAAAATATTGGATTCTTTAAAGATGGATAAACTGGTGGGAAGCTTTGTTTCTTTGGAAGAGGCAAGCGGGGAGGTTGGAAAAATCTGCAATGCCTACAAAAATGATGATATAGATTTAACTATATTATTAACTCACATCGGATATGACTCCGATGTTGCCTTAGCCAAACTTCTTAAACCAGAATGGGGGGTGGATATGATAATAGGGGGGCACTCCCACACCATTTTGGAAAAGCCCACAAAGGTCAATGATATTTTAATTTCCCAGGTCGGAGTGGGATCTAACCAAATAGGAAGATTTGATATCGAAGTTGATGATGATACAAATTCAATTTTTTCATGCAAATGGCAACTAATTCCCATTACAAATAAAATTGCAAAACCGGATAAAAAACTGGAGGAGTTTATTAATTCTTTTCAAAGTGATGTTGACAGGAAGTATAACGTTATTGTTTCTAAGTTTTCTGAAAAATTAACCCATCCTGTACGGGAAGAAGAAACAACACTCGGTAATCTAATCGCCGATGCATTTTCCGAAATGACGGAAACTGACATTATGCTTGTCGGAAGCGGGTCAATAAGGGTAAAAGAATTAGGACCCATTGTTACCTTAAAAGACTTCTTGGCTACATTTCCCTATGATGATGCTTTAACAAGGTATGAAATTTCGGGAAGTGTGGTTAAGAACATATTTACACATATTATGAGGCCTGACAACAGAAAGGGTGAAGGGGAGTGCTACCAAGTGAACGGAAAAATTAGGGCTAGGTACAATAACAAAGCAAAGAAACTTGAATCAATTACTTTTGACGGAGTAGAAATTGACAACACCAAATATTACAAAGTTTCCCTGCAGAACTTTCATTTTAATAACTCACAGGAATATTTGGGAGTTTCTAATGAAGAATTGTTATCTTCAGGAAAGATGAAGGTTATGACAACTTCGGCCCAGCAGGTTCTTGAAGAATGGTTAAAAAATCATCAGAATGAAAAAAGGGTGGTTGAGAAAAGGTTGGAATATATAAATAAATGAATAAGAAAAAGGCATCATTAATTGTTGGAATTTCCCTTTTCGTAATTGCTGGAATATATTTGTTTATTGGAAAAGATAATAAGAAAGAAGATGTATTGATACAAACTCCGACTCCGGCTGCGACACAAATTGAGGCCTCGCCAACGTCTTCCCCGAGTGCTACTATTACAACATATAAAGAAGTAAAAAATATGGATGGACTTATAATGCAGGATTTAGTTTTGGGAACTGGAGCGGAAGCAACAGTCGGTAAAAAGATTACCGTTAATTACCTGGGGACCTTGGAAAATGGAACTAAGTTTGATAGCTCATACGATAGAGGAGTTCCTTTTTCGTTTAATCTTGGGTTGGGGGAGGTAATAAAAGGTTGGGATCAAGGGTTTGCTGGTATGAAAGTTGGAGGCAAAAGAAAATTAACAATTTCCCCAGAACTTGGTTATGGCGCAACAGGTGCAGGGGGAGCAATTCCTCCAAATGCTACCTTAATTTTTGAAGTGGAACTTCTCAGGGTTGAATAATCTTCCAATATATTCTAATATTATCTAATATCTTCTTATAATGTCTAAAATACTAAATTTTAGTTATAAAGAAACAGATGCTATTCGGAAGCTCCTTTTTGAACTGGAAGCTTTAAAAATACTTTTCCAAAACTTTAAAGCTCTTCCGCACATTGAAGAAAAAATAAGAAGAGAATCTCTACTTAAAAGTTCTTTATATTCAGCCAGAATTGAAGGGAATCCGGCGGAATATGGAAATATTGAGGATGTGGATATATTGCATAAATTGGAAATATCTAACCTATTAAGTACATATAAATACATTTATTCAAATAAGGTTCCCGGAAAACTGTCGATCAATCTAATAAAAGAAATTCATAAAATGGTCATGAAAAATATTTCCCCAATGGCAGGTTCTTATCGGAGCGAATCTTGGGCGGTGTTTAATAAAGTCGGAGAGGTTGTCTATCTTCCGCCGGCCCATTTTAGAGTACCGGGATTAATGAATGAGTTGATATCGGTACATAAAAAAAACATAAGCCACCCCTTTATTAAGTGTGCAGCCATCCAATTTTTATTAGAAAAAGTTCATCCTTTTGCTGATGGAAACGGACGTGTTGGAAGGCTTCTTTCGGCATATATTTTGAGTAGGGAGGGGTATGGATTTAGGAATTTAGTTCCAGTTGAAGAAATTGTTGACAATAAGAGACTTGATTATTACCAAGCTCTCGAACCAAATAAAGATGTCACACTATTCGTAGAATTTATGCTTGAGAGTTTTATTGAGCAAGCAAGGTTGGTTTCAGAAAGGCTGATGGGAATCAATGAAGAAAAGCCTGAAGATTTTCTGTTCCCAAGGAGAAGGGAAATATTTGAGATTATTAAAGATCATCCATTTGCATCGTTTAACTTTCTTTCAAGAAGGTTTTCAAAAGTTAATATCAAAACTTTGCATTATGATCTCAAGAAATTGCAGGAAAAGGGATTTATTATTAAAATTGGAGAGACACGGGGAGCAACTTATAAAATCAAAAATGACAAAACTAGATAACCTTAGAAAAGATCTTCATAAATTTGAAAGACCTGAGAAAGCAAAGTTTCTTAAACGGTTTTTCAAAACAGGAAAAGGAGAATATGCAGAAGGAGATTTTTTCCTGGGTCTCATGACCGATGAAACAAGAAGCGTTGCTAAAAAATATCTAAATTTAAGTTTTCCCAATTTAGCTAAACTTCTTTCTTCTGAAATTCACGAAGAAAGGGTAGTTGCTTTGATGATTCTTTCAAAAAGGTTTGACAAGGTAGATGTGTTAGGAAAGAAAGAAATTTACGATTTTTATCTTAAAAATCTTGACGGGGTAAACAACTGGGATTTGGTTGACGGCTCTGCCTCTAATATTATCGGCAAGTATTTATTTGAATCAAAAGCTTCAAGGGAGTTCTTGTTTGATTTTGCCCGGTCCGGAAATCTTTGGAAAAGAAGAATTGCTATGATGTCCACATTTTTCTATATCAAACAAAATGATTTTAAAGATGCTCTGAAAATTGCAGAAATTCTTTTAAATGATAAACATGATCTCATACATAAAGCGGTGGGCTGGATGCTCAGGGAAGTTGGAAATAGAGATATGGTCGCTGAAGAAAAATTCTTAAAGATTCATTACAAAAATATGCCAAGAACAATGCTAAGGTATGCAATTGAGAAATTCCCCGAAGAAAAAAGATTGAAGTACCTGAACTCGGAAATATAAAATGAGAATTAAGGCAATTGCGTTTGATTTAGCAAACGTTTTTATTAAGATTAAAGATATTTATTTAAACCCTATTGAAGATAGTCTTTCAGACGTTTTTGATTACAAAGTTGGGGATCAGCTTTTCTGGAATTGGGCGGAGGAAGAAACCAGGCTAGGGAGAAAAGAACTAGAAAAAATTTCCTGGGAGACAATAAACAAATTATATGAAGTAAGAGAACCTGATATTTTTGAAAAGCTTCCTAAACTAAAATTTGCAACCGCTTCAAATCATCTTTCTATGATTAAAGATTGGCTGAAGGAAAAAGGAATGTATGATAAATTTTACTGCCACGTAGTTTCTGAAGATATTCATTGCATGAAGCCTTCCAGTGAGTTTTATGAAGTTTTAGCTAAAATGTTGAGGGAGAAACCCGAAAATATTTTGCTTGCTGATGACAAGGAGGGAAATATTAATGGGGCTAAAGACTTTGGTTTTAAAACTCTTTTATATGATGGACAAAAGCTTCTTTCTGAAAGTATACTTGAAGCGTTAAATGAAAAGTAAATATCAGAAAATTATCGCACTTGCCGCCGTTATCTTAATGAGTGTTTTTATAGTTCTTTTTTGGGACAGAATTGCAGAGCTTGAAACATATGGGTATCTTGGGATTTTCGTAATCAGCATTTTGGGAAGTGCAACTATTGTAATTCCCGCTCCTACAATTTTGGCTACCTTTGTCGGAGGCGGAATATTTAATCCCTTTTTAGTTGGAATTGTTTCTGCTTTTGGAGCAACAATAGGAGAACTAACAGGATATGTTGCAGGATCTTCAGGAAGGGCAATTATTAACAAAGAAGAAAAACTTGTCAAGGTTGAAGGTTGGATGAGAAAGTATGGACTTTGGACCATCTTTGTTCTTGCGGTTATCCCCAATCCCTTATTTGATCTGGCTGGAATGGTTTCAGGAGCAGGAAGAATTCCTGTTTGGAAATTTCTACTTGTTACTCTACTTGGAAAAACAATTAAGTTTTTGGTAATTGCCTTCATTGGAGCAGGGTCGGTTGGGATTTTAGGAGCCTTTATTAATAGATGAAACCTAAATTCTTCAGATATAGAAATGGAAGGATTAAACTGCCTGCGTTTTTTCCAGATGCAACACGCGGTGTAGTTAAAATGCTCGATTTTAAAGATGTGGAGGAAACTAAGACTTCTGGGGTTTTGGTTAATACCTTTCATCTTTGGCAGGGACTTAACACAAAAGTTTTGGAAAAGTATGGTGACATTGGAAGGTTTATGTCGTGGAATGGGGCGGTAGTTTCTGATTCGGGCGGTTTTCAGGTAATGTCGCAGGTTAAGAAGGGAATTGTTGAAGGAAAAATAAAAGATGAGGGATTAATTTTATATCCTGGAAAAAACAAAAGACTTGTTTTTATTCCCGAAGAATCTATTCGCTTTCAGACTAAGTTGGGAACGGATATGGTTATAGTTTTAGATGATTTTACTGATCCAAAATCATCTTACAAAGAAGCTAAAGAGTCGGTAGAAAGAACGCTTCTTTGGGCCAAAAGATCAAAAGATGAATTTACGAAATTAACCAAGAACATGGAAATAAAACCATATTTGTTGGGGGTTGTTCAGGGTGGGGAATATTTAGACTTAAGAGAATATTGTACCAAAGAGCTTGTGAAGATTGGATTTGACGGGTTGGGCTGGGGAGGGTGGCCATTTGATAAAAATGGAAAAATTTCTTTTAAGTCGGCCGAGGTTATTTCAAAAAATACTCCAGAAAAATATTTTCTTCATGGACTTGGAATAGGAAAGCCAGAAGACATTGTTAAGTGTGTGTCTTTAGGTTTTAATATTTTCGATTGTGTGATTCCGACAAGGGATGGAAGGCACGGTAAACTTTTTGTTTTTAATGCAAATTCGATTGAAAAAATTGATGTCGGAAAGAAGAATTTTTATTCTGTGTTAAATATCGATAGAGATGTAAATTCATTAGACAGTTTTCCCATAAGTTCCGCCTGTGATTGTCTTTTGTGCAAAAAATATTCGAAAGGTTATCTTCGCCATCTTTTTAAAATTGGTGATGTAACGGCAATGAGACTTTCTGCAATTCATAATCTTCGTTTCTATTCAATATTAATGCAGAAACTGGAACTCCTATTGACAAAGTAAATATGAAGTAGTTATACTCTTGGCCACAATGGAAGAAAGTCAAAATCCGCAAGAAACCCAAACGCAGCAAGTTTCTGAAACTCCACAGGAAAGCGTTGCATTTTCTCCAATTCCTGTAAAACAAAAATCAAAGACTGGTCTAAAAACTTTCCTTGGAATATTTATTTTAATTATTTTTGTTGTTGGAGGGTTTTTAATTTTTAAAGATAGCGGTCAGAAGTCCACAGATTCGGAAGTAACACCTGAGGCGGGTGGAGTATCAGTAGATACTTCTTCCCCTACTCCTTCTTCTGAACCAGTTGATAAAACTAAGATTGTAATTTCGATTGAAAACGGAACGGGAACAGTTGGAGATGCGGCATATTTAAGAGATATTCTTAAAGTTGCCGGTTATTCGGTTTTTAAGGTTGGAAATGCAACGACCTCTGATAATGTAACAACAACTGTTACCTATGCAAACTCTCTTGATGAGAGTGTCAAAACAGAGATAACGGCTAAGCTTAATACCCTGTATAAAGAGGTAAGTGTTGCAAATTCATCCACCCAGACAGACGACGTTTCGATTATTACTGGTCTTAAAAAAGGATCAACTGCAAAGCCATCGGCTTCCCCGAGCGCTTCTCCATCAGCAAGTCCTACAGTTAGCCCCACTGCTACACCTTCAACTTAAAGCTTCTAACAATTTTTCTTCCATTATTTAGATATATTGTTATAACGAATCTTGCATTTGAAATTCCCGAGTCAAATCTGCAAGCACCCTTGGAACAGCTTCCGAAAATAATATCTCTAGTTGCGCTGCCCACAGATGTATCAGTTATTGACCCGGATGCTCCTTGGGTAATTCCCTTTGATTGATAACTTAGGAAATAATCTACCTTGCGTGCAGCCGAAAGATTTCCGAGAGTAACGATTATTCCCAGCCTATCCCCCCTGAATTTAACAGATGACGTGACTCCCGATGATGTGGATGTAGTTACTCCAGTTGCCTTTCTCAAAAACGGAAGGAGTTTTTTGGCGGAAACCAAAGACGTACTAAGGGCGCCTATAATAAACACAAAAACAAAAATATATAAAATCTTTTTCATGGCACCTATTTCATGATATATTTAAAGTTGATAAATCTCAAACATTAAATGAATAAAAAATTAATAATTTTAATAAGTGTGCTGGTTTTGCTTCTTGCAACAGGTGGTGGGTATTTAATAGTCAGTCTAAAAAACAAAACTAATATATCTCCCACCCCTTCTAGCGAGAGTGCAACTGCCAAGGAGGTGGCGTCTCCTGACCTTGACTACTCCGATGCCTCGGGATTTTCTTTTAGTTATCCTAAATCGTTGAGAGTTGAAGATGTTACTCCATCGGATGATTCCTACTACAGCAAACTTACACTGACAAAGTCCGGAGGAAAATTAACAATTACTGTAAAGGATGAAACAGAAAAGACGATTGATGGATTTCTTTCATCCGACGATTATTACAAAAACGCAGCTATCTCCGGCGCAACAACTTTAGCAGGAATTCCAGCCAAGGAATACGGTTTGGACGGTAAAAAAATAACAGTTGCCTTAAAAGACGGAATTCTTTACCTAGTTGAAGGAAATAAAGATGGTGATTTTTGGGAGGGTGCTCAAGGGATTGTGGTTTCTACGTTTAGTTTTGGTCAGAAAAGTTCAGAAAGTTCTTCTGATGCAAATACAACCTATGAACCTGAAGAGGTTGTCGAATAGGTAGTATAATAATCTTGATGAATCCTGCTCAACTTTTATCCAAAGGACTTAACTTGAATTTAGGTAAGTTTTCTTTTTCCCCGTCATATATTCAGGTTGGGCTGATTCTTCTTCTTTTGTTTGTTCTGGTTTTAACTCTGGCTCAACTTCGAAGGCACTTTGTTGACTGGTCTATTAAAGGGGCTCTCTTTGGACTTTTTTTTGGGTTTCTTCTTGCCTTAATTCTGGAGGGTTTTTTAGTAATTGGCGGAAAAACTGCAATTACTCAGGTTTTGGGTTGGAAGGAAGCTCCAAAACCAATTGCCAGCTTGTTGGAAATGGGAAAGGGAGAGTTAATTAAGGTTTTGGGAGAGCAAATTGAGGTAACAATTCCCGCCGCAGTTGCCAAGTTAAACCCAACCTTCAGTGATGGGGTTACCTTTTTCCAAAGCCTAAATCCAGCTGAGGCCCAAAAGCTGAAAAACTTCATCTGCAAACCTTAATTTTTGTTATACTTGACGCATGCAGGATTTAAAAGAAAGGGTAAATGATCTTTTTATGAGGCTTGAAAAATTAAAGGCTGCCTTTAACTTGGTTGAAAAGAAAAAGAAAGCCGAGATTCTTGAAGGGGAATCGTCTAACCCTGATTTATGGAATGATCAGGAAAAAGCAAAAAAGGTACTTCAGGAACTTTCCGACATTAAAAAGGAACTATCTGAAGTAGATGATTTAACAGGTACAATTACAACATTAAAGGAACTTTCGGATGTGGGTTCCATAACGCCGGATTTGGAAAAAGAAATTGTAGCCGTTGAGAAAAAGCTTCATGAATTTGAATTAAAATCTTTTCTTTCTGGTGAATATGATACAAAATCGGCAATTGTTGGAATTTATGCGGGCCAAGGAGGAACTGAAGCTATGGATTGGACAAGCATGTTACTTCGGATGTACTTAAAATTCTGTGAAAGACGTGGTTGGTTGACACAGGTTTTGGATTCAACTGACGGGGAGGAAGCAGGGATTAAAAGTATTACCTTTAGGGTGGAAGGACTCTACGCATATGGCTACCTTAAAGGAGAAGCAGGAACCCATAGGCTTGTCAGGCAGTCTCCTTTCAATGCAGATAAATTAAGACAGACATCATTTGCACTAGTTGAAGTTCTTCCCGAACTTGGAGACACCGACCTTCCGGATATTGAAATTAAAGACGAAGATTTAGAATGGGGATTTTTTAGATCTTCCTCAAAAGGGGGTCAAAATGTTCAGAAAGTTTCAACTGCGGTAAGGCTAATTCATAAACCAACAGGGATTACAGTAACTGCGCAAAACGAAAGATTTCAAGCACAGAACAGAAAAATAGCATTAGGTCTTTTAAGAGGAAAGCTTTGGCTATTAAAAAAGGCGGAAGAGGAAAATACTAAAAAAGGACTTAAGGGAGACTATAGACCTGCTTCCTGGGGAACCCAAATAAGATCATATGTTCTTCATCCTTATAAAATGGTCAAGGATTTAAGGACCCAGGTGGAAACCGGAAATCCCGATGCTGTTTTAGATGGTGAGATAGATGAGTTCATTGAAGCGGAGTTAAAGATAAACATCGAGAATAAGTAGTAGACTCCTGATTGACTAGTGTGCTATATTGGTCTTAGTATGTTGAACGGATAATAATGGATACACAAGCTCAGTCTCAGGTACAAAATCCGGTTGCTCCTGTCATCAACAATCTTCCTAAGGGTGGATTTAAGAAGATCTGGCCGTATATTTTGGGATCTTTTTTGATTGTAGTTATCGGGGTAGGAACCGGATGGATGCTGACAAAGAATAAGGGTTCTTCTATAAGTGCTCCCGGAACAAAGGTAACTTCCCAGGGAGCTGGTGTAAAAGATACGAGTGAGTTTAAAGATACGGCAACTGGTATTTTGGAAGATGGAGGAATTAGTGGTGAGGGTCAATACCATTTAACAAGGTCGGGTGGAGTATCCCAAACTGTATATCTTACTTCAACTTCAGTTGATCTAAGTTCGTTTGTCGGTAAAAAAGTTCAGGTTTGGGGTCAGACTCTTTCTGCTAGAAAAGCAGGCTGGCTAATGGATGTTGGTAAAGTCCAAGTAGTTGAATAATTCTTCATCTGCTACACTTAAGTTGATGGTTAAATTCAATAAAGTTACTAAGACGTATGGAGATGTAACTGCGTTAAGAGATGTTTCATTTGAGGTTAAAGACGGGGAATTTGTATTTCTCATGGGACCTTCTGGAGCAGGGAAAACTACAATTTTAAAGCTGATATTAGCTGAAATTTCTCCAGATTCAGGAGAAATACATTTTGGGGGGACAGATGTTACTAAAGTTACTCAAAAAGATCTTCCTAAATTAAGACAGAAGATCGGCTGTGTTTTTCAAGATTTTAAACTTCTTAATGAACGCACAGCGTACGAAAATATTGAAATTGCACTAGCAGTTCTTGATGTTCCTGAATCAAAATGGAAAGAAAGAGTAGAAAAGGTGTTAAAGATGGTGGGACTTTTGGATCGAAAGAACCTTTTTCCCTCCCAGCTTTCGGGAGGAGAAATTCAAAGAGTATCTTTAGCAAGAGCCTTGGTTGTTAATCCTGATTTGATACTTGCGGATGAACCTACAGGGAATCTTGATTGGGAAAAGGCTGATGAAATAATGGACGTCTTGGAAAAAGTAAATAAAGAAGGCAAAACCATAATTGTTGCAACACATAATAAAGAGATTGTTGCAAGACTAAAAAAGAGAGTAATTACTCTTTCTGGTGGTAAAATAATTAAAGAATGAATTTTCATACAAAATCTGCCGTAACTTCAATAAAAAGATTCCCGTTTCAGGCTTTGGCTGCAATATTTCTTTTAACAGTAACTTTTTTGGTTGTTACTATTCTTTCGGTCGTAACCTATTCATCAAGCAAGGTAATTAAATATTTCGAAACAAGGCCCCAGGTAATTGCGTTTTTAAAAGATAGTGCAACTACAGAGACAATCTCTGCCCTTCAGCACAAGCTTCAGGGAGATGAGCGAGTTAAAGAGGTTAAATATGTTTCCAAAGAAGAAGCTCTTTCTATTTATAAAGATGCAACTTCCGATAATCCGCTTCTGGGAGAGCTTGTTAATCCATCGATATTTCCTGCAAGTTTGGAATTTTCTTTAAAGGATTTGTCTCGTGCTCAAGGGATAATTGATGAGGTCAAAACTGAAGCAATTGTTGATTCGGTAGGTTTTACAGCAAGCCTGGGAGGAGAAAAGTCATTGGGGGATGTAGTTGAAAGGTTAAGAAAAATAACCCTATATCTTAAATTGGGAGGAGGATTTTTCGCACTTCTTCTTGTCGGAACTTCGTTTTTGGTTTTGGTGATAACCTTAGGAATGAGAATTGCATCCCGAAAAGAAGAAGTCGAAATATTAAATTTAATCGGCGCCAAAAAGAATTTCATTAAAAAGCCGATAATTATAGAATCCATAATCTATGTTCTTATCGGTGTTATTTTAGGTTGGTTAGTTACTCTAATTGCAATTTTATATATTGCCCCTTCCGCCATAAATTATTTTGGAGAAATCCCGATTCTTCCCCGCGAACCGTTGATGTTTTTCTTGCTTTTTGGAATTATTCTTTTGGGGGAGGCAGTTATGGGAATTTTGTTGGCTACCTTTGGAAGTAATTTAGCTCTTTCCAGGGCAGGCCACAAAAAATGAAATCTTTAAGAAAATTATTCTTCTTGAATTTGTTTTTCTTATCTGCCTTTTTCCTGTCTATTTTGTTTGTTGCTGATGTTTTTGGTCAAACCTGTGGAAATGTTGATGAATGCCAAAAATTGATTGGGGAATACCAGAGTCAAGTTACTAAACTTCAAAGTCAGGCGAATACTCTTTCGAATCAGATTGCTCAGTTTAATGCCCAAATTACGCTAACTTCATTAAAAATAAAACAGACGGAAGAAAAAATTACACTTTTAGGTGGAAGAATAGACCAGTTGGAAGTTTCCCTTGATGATTTAACCAAAGCTTTTGCTTCCCGAGCAGTTGAGACATATAAATTAGCAAGAAACGGCAGTACCATGTTTTTACTTTTAACCTCTGTTAATTTAAATGAAGTTGTTTCCAGATTTCATTACCTTCAGGTTGTACAAAAAGAAGATGGAAATTTTCTTCAAAGACTGCAAACTGCTCAAGTAACTTACAAAAGCCAAAAGACTGATCAAGAAGAACTGCAGAAAGAGCTAGAGAAAGAAAAATCAACTCTGAATGCACAAAAGATAGCCAAAGCTAATCTTCTTTCTGCGACTAAAAATGATGAAGCGAAATATCAATCTCTTCTTTCTTCCGCAAGAGCACAACTCTCTGCATTTAGAAGCTATGTAACGCGTCAGGGTGGGGCAAGTATTCTATCCAATCAAACCAAGTGTGACGGGTGGGGTTGTTACTACAACCAAAGAGATTCTCTTTGGGGAAATATTAGTTTAGGAGGATCTCCATATAATGTCGCGGAATATGGGTGTTTGGTGACATCTGTTTCGATGATTGCGAGTCACTATGGAAAGAGTATAAAACCAAACGATATTGCAGTAAATGCAAGTGCCTTTGTACCAGGTACAGGGTATTTATATCACACATTTAGTGCAGGTGGAGTAAATGTTACATTAACAGCGGTTTCTAAAAGTGGTCTTGATGGCGAACTGTCATCTGGTAAACCTGTTATTGCCGGTCTTTACGGAGGTCCTGACCATTTTATAGTGATTTTGAAAAAAGAGGGAGATTCATATATTATGCATGACCCATTTTTGGAAAATGGATCAAATAGGAAATTGACTGATAAGTATAATGTGTCTGACATTACAACCTTAAGACTAGTTCAATTCAATTAATGAGAGTACTTAAATATTTAATATTTATTATTATATTTCTGTTTACATTTGTTTCAAAAGTTTCGGCTATAAATTTAACTATATCTAACCCGATAGTATCAAATGATGAAGTTGCTATAAAAGTCGATATTTCAGGCCTAACATCTAGTAGTTGCCCACTTACCAAGTGTTATTTCCAAGGTATGTTTACCAAGACCGTTTCGCCTGCCCATTATTTCGGTTTTACAAAAAATAACTATGGCGATGGAGATTGGTATAAATATTTTTGGTCACCTAGCAAAGAAGAAATCCAATCAACTTATTTCTATTTTGTACCTGAAAATGGTAATTGGTCCGGATTACTAAATGTTAAAAATGATCCCTCTGATCCAGACTATGTTGGTCCCGGTGATTATTTATTAAGAATTAGGAGATACACTGGTAATAGTGATAACGGTCCGACTTCCGAGGAATCAAATGATTTACCCATTCAATTGACGTATGTTATTCCTACGTCTACGCCTACCGATACACCAGTTTCGACTCCCACTTCAACTCCAACGCCAAATCCAACCACTGCACCCACAAAAACTCCAACACCTACTCCAACCAAAAGCCCTACTCCAAAACCCACAAGTACTTCATCTCCAACACCGACTTCTGGGGAATTAGTTCTTGGTATACAAAATAGCAGTCCTACGCCTGTGGCTTCTTCAGAAGAAGCCACAACTAGCAAGAATTTTCCTATCTTTCCAGTTATACTAATAGTCACTGGCTTTTTTTGTATAGGTGGTGGCATATTTTTCTTTATTAAAAATAATGTTAAAAGAGGAAACGAAAAAGAAGGTAATTAAGTTTTCAAAGTGCTGGCTTCCAACTATCATCTGGGCCTTCGTAATTTTTAAACTTTCGTCGGGAGTTGTTCCTCAAGTTTCCCATCTTTACTGGCCAAACTTTGCTTTTATGAAAAGTGCCCATACATTCTTTTTTGGGATTTTTGCTGCACTATTATATAGATCCTTAAGAGGCGAAGGTATTTCAAGGAAAAAAGCAACTATTTGGGCAGTTGTTATTACCATGTTATATGGAGCTTCAGACGAACTTCATCAGTTTTTTACTCAAGGTAGAGAGGCAAGGCTAAGAGATATTGGTTTTGATACAATAGGGGGGATAGTTATGGTTGCAATTATTTACAAGCTTTTTCCTAAACTACCCAATAAGTATCTTAAGAAGGTGGAAAATTTAGGGTTTATATAAATTATGAATGAAAAAATACTAGTAACAGGAGGAGCAGGTTATATAGGTTCCTTTATGGTTAGGAATCTTAAAGAGAAGGGCTTTGAGGTTATCATTGCTGATAATCTTTCCCAGGGCCATATTGAATCTGTTAAGGACTTTGACGCGAAGCAAATTGATTTAGTCAAAGAACCAGAGAAACTTAACGAACTATTTGAAAAGGAAGGCTTTTCGGGAGTAATACATATGGCTTCATTTATTCAGATGGGAGAATCCTTTAAAAATCCTTCTAAATACTTTCAAAATAACCTAATTGCAGCTCTAAATGTAATGGATGCTATGGTTAAGAATAAAGTCTCTAATTTTATTCTTTCATCATCAGCAGGAGTTTATGGAAATCCTGAAACACTTCCTATTAAGGAGGAAGACAAAAGGGAACCTTTAAATCCTTACGGTGAAACAAAGTACATGATTGAAAGAATGCTTGAGGCTTATGACAAAGCTTACGGACTTAAATTTATGGCAATCAGGTACTTTAATGCTGCAGGCGCAGCTCTTGATGGAGAAATTGGTGAAGACCATCCGGAAGAAAGCCACTTAATACCGCAAATTATTAAAGCAGGACTTAAGGGGGAGAAATTTACTGTTTTTGGAAATGACTATGGAACGGAAGATGGGACATGTATTAGGGATTATATTCATGTTTTAGATCTTGTAAAAACGCACGAAATTGCCTTAAGGAAGCTTTTGGGAGGAAGCGGGAGCAATTTCTATAATGCCGGGGTAGGAAGGGGATATTCAAATAATGAGGTGGTTGAGGCGGTTAAGAAAGTTACGGGACTGACAATTAATGTTAATTATGGGCCAAGAAGAAAAGGTGATGCAGATTCCTTATATGCATCAATTGACAAAATTAAGAAAGATTTTAACTGGAGTCCTAAATATTCTTTGGAAGATATTGTAAAAAGTGCATACGAATGGCACAAGAAGCACCCCAATGGCTACAAAGGCTAAAAAGAGTTTAAAGAAAAATGGGAAAAGCAATTTTCCAAAAGTATTGGGTATTGTTGGAAACTTATTAATTAGTGCATCAGTTGTTATCATTATCCTTACTTTCTGGCCGGTTGTGAAGGAAGAAGCAAAATATGATCTAAATAAAGCTCTTAATGTTCAATATTCTGTTCAGCCCCTGCCGGGAACTAAGCAAAAAAAACTGGAACCTGTAAATACTGAATTTTCAATTGTTATTCCAAAGATTGGAGCATCAGCTCCTGTAGTTTCCAATGTAGATCCAAATAATAAAGATATTTATATGGTAGCTCTAAAAAAAGGAGTTGCTCATGCCCTAGGAACTTCTTTTCCGGGGAAAATCGGGAACATCTTCCTTTTTGCTCACTCAACAGACACCTTTTATAACATGGCAAGGTATAACGCAGTTTTTTACCTTATCGGCAAACTTCAAAAAGGTGATGAAATAGACGTTTGGTATAGGGGAAAGAAATACATGTATATGGTAGATAAGGTTTTGGTAGTTGATGCGAAAGACACCTATTATATGGGTAAGATTGGAGAAGGAAGTACGTTAACTCTCCAGACTTGCTATCCTCCCGGGACTACCTTAAGGAGACTGGTTGTTACTGCAAAGTCCCTATAGTTGACAAACTAACTTCTTCGTATATAATTCGCCTTAGAACTGCCTGAGAGACAAATGAAATTAAAACTTCGCTTAAACAAGTTAGTGTCTTTTGTTGCTTCTCTTTCCTTGCTGGCCAATTCTTTACTCACTCCTTTTTCAATTGCATATGCTCAAGATGCAACACCAACACCGGAACCGACACCAATAGTTGAAGAGACGTTAACACCAGAACCGACAGAAACACCAACTATTACCCCTGCCCCAGAAGAGACATTAATGCCGACTCCGACACCTGAAGGAACTGTGGCCCCGATTTTTGAGATCACTCCGTCACCAGTAGCAGAACCATCGGCAACGCCAAACACTTCACCAGAACCTGCTCCTGAACCTAATCCTACTCCAACACTTAATGTTGAAAAAGTTTGTTTAACCGATGAGGGGGTAGTTGATTCGAAGAATGAAGACTGGAGAGTTGACGGGGATAAGGCTGAAACAAAAGAACCAGTAAAACTTGGTGTAAAGTATAATTTTCCTCAAGAAAATAGAGTTTCAGTAACCTTTAAGTGTCTTCCAAAGGACGAGAGTTTAAGAACAACCTTAAAAATTCAGAAAGTGAAAGTAAGTGATCTAAAACTTCCTGAAGGAGTCAACCCGTATGGGGAATACGCATATGACATAACTACAGGAATGAATGATGGGGATTTTGAATATGATATCACTCTACCAAAACTGGAGAACTCAACCGCAGAAGTCTCTTATATCGAAAAATCAATTGAAGAAGTGAAAGCTACTGCAGTAAAAACTGATGAGGTTAAACAGATCGGAGAAAACCAAATTGGCCAAGAAGGTGACCAAGTTAAAGCATCCGGAATCGATCACTTTACGATTTATATTGCGACATATGCTGATATTGGTTTAAATACTAACGAAGCGGTATACCTTCGAGGGGATACGGTTTATTTTGAAACAACAAACTTATTAGAATCAAATAACTACCATCGAGTTGATATTGTCGAGCAAGACGGAACGACAAGGCATAATGTTATCGCCTGTACGAAAGGTGTTACTTATCTAAGTGGTTCATATATTTTGAGCTTAAGTGCTCCAACGGGTGATGACTGGAAAGTACAAATAAAAGAATACGCTAATTTAAATAATTGTAGTAATCGTTCCGATTCTACCGAAAGTGGTAACAAATATTTTGAAGTTAAAGTTACTAATCCAGTTTTACTTGCCAATCCAACAATATCTCAGTCATGCGGTTTGGATATTGCACTTGTCATTGATACTTCTAGCAGTATAGATTCAACAGAATTGGGACAAATGAAGACTGCCTTGACGGGTTTTGTGACCGCCCTTACTGGAACTCCTACTCAATTTTCTGTCACTAAATTTGGGACTAATGCTAATAAACTCCTTGATTTCACTTCAGATAGTACTTTAGTGAATAATACAATTAATGCGATTCCTGTTTCTCCTTATGGAACTCAAGGAACAAACTGGAAAGAAGGAATTATTGCAGCTCGAGGGACATTTGATCCTAGAACTTCGAAACCGAATTTAATGATTTTTGCTTCAGATGGAAATCCAACATTTCCTAACTGTGGCGGAGGTTCAACCTGCTCGGATGATGTTAATGCGGCTGTGACTGAAGCCAACATTGCTAAATCTTCACCTTTAAATATAAGGATATTGGCTTTGGGAATTGGAGATGGATTGCTTGTGGAGAACTTAAAAGCAATCTCCGGACATGTAGTTAATGCCTCTAGCCTCATTGACTCTGATGTAGTTACAACCGACTTTTCTGGGATGGCGGCACAACTTGCTAGCTTTGCTAAACAAACATGTGGCGGAAGAATCAGTATAAATAAATATGTAGATAGCATTCAAACAGGTGGAGGTCAAACGTGGTCATTTAAAATTGACGGTACCACTACGTTAACGACAGACAGCAACGGTCAAGTGGCCAGTGGAATTTTAAGTGTTGGCAATCATTCAGTTTCAGAAGTGTCTATTCCAACCGGTTACACTTATAATCATGCCACTTGCACTAGTGGTGTAGCTGACCCAACTAACCCTGGTGTTAAAGATATTTCTGTAAGTGCTGATAGCATTATTACCTGTAATTTTTACAATACTTCAAATTACACACCAACCAGAATTTGCCATGCAGATGGAAATTCAGGAAATTATAGTGAGATTACACCAGACACCTTAGGTGTCTTAATGGGACATGTTGGCGCAGGACATCAAAATGGAAACGATATTATTCCAATCATTCCCGTTTTTCTTCCATCAGGCCAAAACTGGGACACTACGGGTCAGGCAATCTGGAATAATCATTGTGTACTTCCTCCTGCAAAAGGTACGCTGATCATCAAGAAAACGCTAGTTAATAATAATGGCGGAACAAAGAGTTATTCAGATTTTTCATTCAGTGTTAATGGTGCTCCTACAGTTGCTTTTGAACCTGATGGACAAAATGATTTATCGGTTGATTCTGGAACTTATAATATTACAGAATCAATAGTCACTGGTTATACAACCACATATAACGGTTGTTCGGGGATTGTTTTGGCGGCCGGTGGTTCAGCTACTTGTACTATCACCAACACACGAAATACTGGTGAGTTAAGGGTTCAGAAAATTGTTGACTTCGGTAGCGTAAGGGATTGGTGGTTCAGTTTGGATGGCGGAACCGCTATTCAGTCCGATGTAAATGGGGTAGTTAATTTCGGACAGGTTACAACTCTTGATAATCACACTATTACAGAAACAGGTTCTTCAATGAGTAGTTTTACGACTGAAATTACCGGTGAAAACTGTCTCACCTCACCTATAGGAAGTGGAATCGCAACGGCTACGGTTTTCAACGGTGGGACTACAACTTGTGTTTTTTCCAACAGCGTGAATAAAGGATCAATAACTATTACTAAAGATGCAGTTCCTGATAATGCCCAAGATTTTTCTTTCGTAACCTCTGGCAGCGGTCTTTCAGGTTTTACCTTAGATGACGATGGAGATAATGGCAACGTCTTGTCAAACACCCAAGCATTTTCTAATTTATTACCGGGGGCTTATACAATCTCCGAAACTTTAACGGCTGGATGGCAGCAACCATTGGTTAGTTGCCGTTCTGATAAACAATCTAACAACAACTTTTTAGGAACGGATTTGGCCGCAATTAATCTTTCGGCTGGGGAAAATGTAACTTGTACTTTTGTTAACAACAAAATTCCACGCTATGATGGTCTTTCCAGTTGTCCTGCCGATAAATCAGTAAAGACCCTTAGGGGTACACATTTAATATCTAGCAGAGATGTAGATGGGGAAGTATTATCTGAGGTTGTGGGAGGAAACGGTTATCTCTTTGAAGTTTCAGGGACTTTTCTTCCAACTTCGGCTCAAGGGTATCTATCTGATGCTGCACACACTCTAGTCAATGGTACACTTTCGGGTTTGTACGGCATTAATGGAACTCCACCTGATTTTGGAGCCCATGCTCTTCTTGCCGATCTAGGGGGCGGTATCGGAATAGTAAATTGGGGAAGTTATAACCCATTACACACTTATTCCATTTATTACACTCCACCTAATTCCTCTCCGCAGTTTGTAATCGGTGATAGATGGGATAGCTGGTATAGCACATCTTTCAATAATCAAAGCGGAATGAATGATAATTCTGGGGACTTAACCCTTGATGTTTATGAATGTCAGTCTACAGGTTCGATCACAATTACTAAGGATGTTGTTCCTGATGATTCCAGTGTTTGGGACTTTATAATTAGTGGTTTTGGTGGGACATATACATTCAACAATTTAGGTGATGGACAATCTCACACTTTCACTAATTTAACTCCTGGCTCGTGGAATATTACCGAGATAACTGATCCAAACTACACAACAACCGTTACTTGTGGCGGAATTGGCCCATTAAACCAAAATGGATTTTTGGGTACAGTAGTTCCAGGTCAAGACCTTTCGTGTATATTCATAAACACTCGAAATACTGGAACGCTTCAGGTTTTAAAGAACGTTGATCTATCGGGCGATGGGGATTATGGTGAAACCGGGGAAACCGGGGTTGCAAATTGGCAATGGCAGGCAATAGGGCCCGCAACTGAAAATGGATATACCGGTGATACAGCCGTTACTGTTCCATCCGGTGGTTACATTTTGACCGAAACACCACAAACAGATTTTCATTTCCATGATCTAAATTGTACTGGTGGAAATCTAGATAAAGCAACTAATACTGTCACTGTTGTGAAAGGTGCAAATGTTATCTGCACCTTTGAGAACCTTATCGATACAGGATCAATAACGGCTCATAAATTTGCCGACTTTGATAAAAGTGGGACTCAAGATGCAGGGGAACCCGATGTCAATTATATTCAAATGAGTTTATATCAGGGATCAAACTGCAGTGGCTCTCTGATTAGCCAGTTAGATACACAAGGAAGTGGCAATGCAGTCTTTGGCAACCTGACGGTGGGAGATTATTCTGTCAGAGAAACATTACCGCCTCCAGGGCTTCCAGGTATGGGATGGTGGATAAATATTTCTCCTTTGTGTCAGAATGTCCACGTTACCTATGATCATAATCAGCAGGTTAATTTTGCGAATTTTAAAGTTCAAGAATTGACTGTGTGTAAATCAAACGATATGAATGGGGATGGACAATGGCAACCTGGAGATAATCGATTGGCCGGTTGGACAATAAATTTGACAGGACCAGAAAATTTAAGTGGAGTTACGGGTGGCGACGGTTGTGTCAGAATACCGATAAATATTTATGGTGGCTATGTGGTAACGGAAGTGCTTCAACCTGGTTGGATACAAACTTTTCCATCTTCGCCTCAGACGGGTTATGCGTTTTATAATTTAAGCAGCGGATTGCAAATTTATAATTTCCAATTAGGCACAATCTCGGGTCAAAAGTTTAACGATTTAAATGGTAATGGTATTAAAGAAACCGATGAGCCGGTGTTACCTAACTGGACTATCAATTTAGATAAAAATGCTGATGGATCTGTGGATGCAACCACCGTAACCAACACCGATGGAATATATACTTTTTCTGGTTTGACTGCCGGTACTTACCGGGTTAGAGAAACGGGCCAGGGCGGTTGGACACAAACAACTCAAAATCCGGCGGATATTGTTATTACGAGCGGTTCCGATATAACCGGCAAAGATTTTGGTAACGTTCAATTGAGTGATATTCATGGTTATAAATGGAGTGATCTTAATGTCAACGGAGAGCAGGACGGGGATGAAGTAAAACTGGGGGGTTGGAGAATATTTATAGATGCAGATGGTGATCGAACATATGATGATGGTGAAACATTTACCTTTACTGATAGTGGTGAAGAATTAGGTTGGTATTGGTTTATGGGTGTGTTGCCGGGTACTTACAGCATTTGTGAGGAATTAAAGTCAGGTTGGAATCAGACTTACCCAAGTTCGATTTGTCACACAATAAACCTTCCCTACGTTTCTGGTTTGAGCATGGAGGCAAATTTTGTAATTGCTCCAGTTTACAATTTTGGTAATCAGGAAGAATTACCTGGTATATCAATTGTCAAATCTAATGATAAATCCGGCGGAGTAGGGCAAAACGATACTATAATTTATACGTTAACTTTAAAAAACACTGGTAATATGTACCTTAATAATATAATTGTTAAGGATGTTCCAGCTGGAGGCTTTACCTATATCTCAGGTTCAACCAATATTACAGGAGATTACACATCAACTGTCGACCCAACAATTTCTGATGGACAACTGTCTTGGGCAATTCCTGGAATTTCAGTAGGGGGAGAAATTGTGATTAGCTATAAAGTTCTTACTCCAAGTGATTTAACCTTTGGTACTTATACCAACTATGCTACCTGTAATGCTCAATTAAGGAAAGTGGAGAGATTTCTTATTAAGCTCTCTCTGTTTACCGATAGTATTGAAGAAGATGGTAACGGTGTAGAGGTAAATTGCGATCCGACAAGTTCCACCGTCTCAAGGGGTGTAAGTACAAGCTATGGTGGAGGACTTTCTCCACAGGTATTAGGAGCATCAACGGAATTGCCCGCGACAGGTAATTCTACATGGGTTTTGATTTTAGCGGGACTTGCTGGTATATTCGGAGTCGCGCTAAGAATTTACGGAAAGAAAAGATATGCAAAAAATTAAATTAGTTATCAGTTTAATTGTACTTAGTTTATTTATTCTGGTTAGTCCTGTTATGGCGGCAACAGTGAATCTATCTATTACAGGGCTTCCGGCTTATATCACAACCAATTCTTTTAAGCTTTCATATTCCTGCTTGGGCTGTACGTCAGTTCAATTTTCTGTAAGTAAAAATGGTGGTTCTTGGAATTCGTTTGGAAGTGCTATGACGGATGCTTCAGGTCAGGTTCAAGTTACATCCAGCCAGGTAGATGAACAAACCAGTTATGCCTTTAAGGTTGTGGACGCTTCAGGAATAGAAGCAAAAACAGAAACTTTTTATGATATTTCAGGTCCTTCTCCAGTAAGTGGTTATTACAAAGACGGATTAGGCGATGGAAATAAACTTCACTGGAAAAACCCATCCGACTCTGATTTTTCCAAAGTTTTGATTTATAGATCAGAAACATCTGACTTTTCAGCAGATGGATCTCATAATATTGCCGAGGTTGCAGGTGGGGCCGGTTCCGACATGACATATGATGATCACACACCTGATTCATCTAAAACTTACTATTATGCCTTAAGAGCACTAGATAGAGCAGGAAACTCATCTTCCTTGGTAGGAGATGCTGGAACCACGGTTTTAGGGACGTCAACTCAAACCACAACTGCACCAGGAACTTCTTCTACGGTTGTTAATTTGCCCAAGGAGACTCAAGGAGAAGTACTTCCCGAATCAACAGAAGCACTAAACAAGGAAGCTGTAACTCAAGAAAGCAAAGGAGCAGTTGGTAAAGTAGTTGAATTTGCTAAAAATAGAACCAAATTAACAGTTTTAATTCTTGCAGGGCTTGGTCTTGCAGGGTATCTTCTTTACCGAAAAGTCCGTAAGGGTTAATACGGACGGGGTATAATAGCTGCTTCTTGACAAAGTATAAACTGGTTACTATATTGTGTTGGTGAACCCTTCTGCCCCAAGGTAACATGGGATATTGTATAACCGAGGGAAGTTAATAAAATAAACCGCGACAAGTGTCGTGGTTTTTTACTTTTATAGAAGGATTTACAAAAAGAAAGGAGGTGAATAAATAAAAAAATATATGAAAAGGATATTATTAAGTCTATTAATAATTGCAGGTATTGGTGGAGCTATGGTTGCAGGTACCAGAGCGTTTTTCTCTGATACTGAAACTTCTCCAAATAATACTTTAGCAGCAGGAACCATTGATATTTCTGTTGATGGACAAAATCCCTGGACAAAAACATATCTGACGACAGACCTAGATGATCTAAAACCAGGTATGAATAAAACCATTACTTTTCCAGTAAAGAACGAAGGTGTTAATGACTTGGTTCTTTGGAAAAGAATAAATATCAAAGTCAGAGATGAGGGTTTAAATACTGAACCTGAATGTTTGGCTGAACAGGGAACATGGAGTGGAACTAATTGTACAGGAGGTACAAGAAAGACTGATGTCGATAGCAGAATTCATTACGACATGACACTAAGATTAGAAAATATGATTCCTATGGCATGGAATGTCATGATGTCAGATATCGATCAGCTTTGGATTCCACTTGGGAAAATTGCTCCAGGAGAAACGGTACAAGTTACTCAAGTTTACAAACTTGATGATCTAACGGGCAATGAATATCAAGGTGATAAATTAACCTTTGATATTGATCTGTATGCAGAACAACTCAAGGGTCCCGGTCCATCACATACAACTAGAGGTGTTGTATTAGATAATAAATCACTGGACTCGGAAGGTAATTACGTGTATCCAATAATTGATCAGACATTGGGAATATTAACGTGGGATACAGCTGGTACCTATTCTTTGAGAGCCTTTGGTTTGACAGGATCACAATATCAGCTCGCTCGTTGGGATGGGACGACACAAACAATGTTTGGTTCAACAGTGATTCCTAGTGGCGGGAAGGTAACTTCCTCTGGGAGTTATAGTTTTGTATCGTATACTGACGCAAAATATTGGTTAAGAGACACTTCGGGTAGCTGGCCCAGCGCGAGTGCTCTATGGGAGTCAAACTTAGTTAATTAATAAACAAATTAACTGGTTTTAAGGGAGGCGAAGAGGTTGTTCGCAGTTTCGCCTTCCTGTAAAGCTGTTATGAAGTACTTAAAATTTGTTCGAAATATTTTTTATTATTTAGCCATCATTCTTTTGGTTTTTGTTTGTTTGGTGACTGCAGCTTCTATTTTTGAAATTCCTGGGGGTTACCGCTTCTTTATGGTTGAGTCCGGATCCATGGAACCTTCAATTAAGACAGCATCAATAATTCTTATAAAAGGAGCAAATGATTACAAAGTTGGTGATGTTGTTACTTTTAATGCAAATCCTGGCCAGCCTTTGAAATTATCAAGTGCAATTGTTACTCACAGGATTTTTGAAATTAAAGATGATCCTCAAAAAGGAAGATTAATTATAACCAAGGGGGACGCTAATAAGACTCCAGATTCCGAACCAATTAAAAAAGAACAGATAATAGGAAAAGTTGTTTTTGATCTCCCTTATCTTGGTTATCCTGTTAGATTTGCTAAAACACAGACTGGTTTTATTGCCCTTATTATTATTCCCGGAACATTAATTATCTATGGAGAAATAATTAATATTAAAAATGAAATAATTAAATTCATTAAAGAAAGAAAAAGAAAAAAAGAAATAAATAATAAAAATAAAGGAAAAACTAAAGGAAAAAAGAAAACTGTAAAGAAAAGTAAGGGGGATATAAAACCCAAACTAGTAAAGACTCCGCTTGTTTTGTTTATTCTTTCATTCTCATTTCTTACGTATTTACTGCCAACAAAAGCTTACTTTAGCGATATGCCATCATCAAAAGATAATGTTATATCCGTTGGGACTTGGGGAGAGGAGGAGGCTCTTCCAGAAATTAAACCGGGGGATATTGTGATTAATGAAGTTTATTATGATGTTGATCCTGCCCATGGAGATGATGGAAACACTGCTTCCACTGATGAATGGATAGAGCTTTATAACAATCTGGATCGGGAAGTAAGTCTACAAAACTGGACAATTTCTGATAATACAGACACAAGGATAATCCATGCAAACAAAAAGATTTCCGCAAAGGGTTTTATAGTAATTGCTAAAGATGCCCAAACTTGGACCTATTGGCCTTCAATTCCAGTAACTGCCGAAAAAATCGAACTAGGGCAAATTATCGGTGGCGGGCTTGCAAATGATGGTGATCGGGTTATTTTAAAGAATGATAAAAGTGCAGAAATTGACGCTGTAAGTTGGGGGACAGATACATATGCGTTTAATCCTTCCGTAACAGATGTTGCTGAGGGGCATTCAATATCAAGAAAAATAAAGGGTGTTGATACAAATACGGCCGTGGATTGGATGGATACATTTTTGGGATCAACCCCGCCTGGGCCTAATCCAGGTACAAATCCTCACAATGAAGACGGAAGTTTGGTGGCACCTAAAGATGTTTCTGAACCAACGATTATAGATGAACCAGCAGCCATAATTGAGCCAACACTCATCCCTGAACAGACATTAATACCAGAACCAACCGTGATACCGATCGTGGAAGATACAACAATTCCTATACCCACACCCACTCCTTTATTGCCAGTTGTTGATGCTACACCACAAGAGTCGATTGAACCGTCTCCAACTCTTTTACCATCTGCATCTCCAGAAGGAATTGTAATAGAACCAAATCAAGATGTTTAATTTTTCTTTACCCTCAAAAATAAAGTCCTTACTTGTTGTTTTAGTATTGGCTTCATCCTTGGGGCTATTAGTTAAAGCTACCAGATCAGAAGACTTCACTGTTACTTGTAGTAACTCAGGCTGTTCAAGTCCTGTAATTGCAATTTTTAATGAGTCAGGAATTTTACCTGGCCAAAGTTTCGAGAGAACTATGGCTGTAGAAAATGACCGAAGCAAGGATATTGCTGTAAAACTCTCAGCTGGGAAAAAATCTCAGACAGACGATATTTTTTTGGATGTTTTAAGTGTTTCAATTAAAAATTCGGATGATAGTCTAATAAGTTCTTCTAGTCTTGCTGATTTTTTGAATGGTACAAAATTAGATTTGGGCAATATCTCAGTCGGAACAAGAAAATCCTTAAAGATTGCGATCAATTTTGATCAAAATGCTGGTAATCCCTACAAGGCAAAAAAGGCCGTTTTTGACATTTTTTTTGACATATCTGGTGACGATATTACTTCTACAACCAATTCAGACGTTTGTGCGAATTTGCAAGGGATTCAGACATCGCTACCTGATGGATACCATTTTGATGGTGCTAGAGTAAATTGTCTTACATGGGAACTTGGAGGACCACCTGCACCCTCGAGCGTCAGTTCGGCAGTTTTAGGTATAACAAACACTATTAAGCGTTTAGGAGAAAGGATATTGGGTGTATCGGTTTCAGGGGAACCGACGGTATTACCAAAGGCAACCCCGACACCGGAAGTGCAGGGAATTTCCTGCCAAGCTGATTATTATCGCTGGTGGTTGCCTTTAGTCATAGAAGTAATAATTTTTATATTTTATTTTTTCTGGTTGAATGGAAACAAATCAATAACTAGGCATTGGTTGATAATCCCGTTTATTGTAGCAGCAATCTCTCAAATAATTCACGAAATTCTAGGATGCAATTGTGCAACCGGAAAATGGTGCCCAAGATACATTTTCATTAATTTGATAATTTTAGTAGTATTTATTATTGTCGACCATCTTCGCAAACGCTCAAAAAAGAGTTAATATTAGTGGATGAAATTTATCCATAGAATTGCCCACCTTTTTACTCCCAGAGAGAGTAATAATCAAAAAGCTAAACTTCTCCATAATTCAAGCTTAACTTTAATTACTTTTGCTTTTATTCTTTACCAGCTTATTATTTCCTTTGTACCGCGCTTTGCCCCTAGAATTTTAGGTTTTGCTGCAAATATCTCTCCTGACGAAGTTGTCAGGCTTACAAACGAAAAAAGAACCCAGGCAGGGCTTCTTCCACTAAGCTTAAATTCAACGCTTTCCCAAGCTGCACAGGCCAAGGGGGCAGATATGCTTAATAAAGGCTACTGGGCTCATGTAGCGCCTGATGGAACCCAGCCCTGGACCTTCTTTACCAACTTTGGCTATAAATATAGGTACGCTGGGGAAAATCTGGCCAGGGACTTTTCTTCGGCCCCATCTGCGGTTGAGGCTTGGATGAATTCTCCTTCGCATAAAGAAAACCTGCTTTCTTCCAAGTACAAAGAAATCGGGATTGGAGTAGTCGAGGGTAATTTGGCCGGAGTTGATACTACCATTATTATTCAGTTCTTTGGCACTAAGTACGCAGATACCATTCCCGTTGCCCCCATAGCAGAAGCTAAGGAGGTAGTTTCCAGTCCCGTTGCAACTGTTGCATCAACCATTGTTCCAACTGCTACACCTAGGGCGATAGGGCCTACCCCTACGCCACCCATTGAGCAAGTGAAAGTTTTGGTTTCCCCGTTTAATGTAACAAAATCAGTATCTTTAGGTATTGTCGGACTTTTGCTTTTTGTTTTGATTATTGATGGAGTCCTGGTTTCTAAAAGAAGAATTGCCAGAATTGCAGGAAGAAGCTTTGCTCACATTGCATTTTTGGGAATGATATTGGCAATCGCCTTAATTCTTAAGGCAGGAAAAATAATATGAAGGGAATTTCCAAACACTTACCGCATTATTTTGTTCTTTTTGGACTTCTTTTTGCTGGGATTTTGGCATTTGTCCTTTTTTCATACGATAGAGCCTTCCAGATGATTGTAGCTGCGGCCGTTGCCGCCTCCTATGTTATCTGGGGCTTGGTTCACCATTCCATCCATAGAGACCTATATTTTTCGGTAGTCTTGGAATACCTGGCAATTGCTGCCTTGGGGCTTGTAATGGTCTTTTCATTGATTCTAAGAACTTAAGTTTGGTATACTTGTAGTCACCCTTAATGAAAAAAGTAACAAAGGCAGTCATACCCGCAGCAGGTTTTGGTACCCGATTCTTGCCTCAGACGAAGGCCATGCCCAAAGAGATGCTCCCGATTGTTGATAAGCCCATCATCCAGTACATAGTTGAGGAGCTTGTGGAGGCCGGAATCAAGGATATTATTATAGTTACAGGCTACCACAAAAGGTTAATTGAGGATCATTTTGATTTCCCCAACAAAGATCTTATAGAAAATCTTGAGGCAGCGGGGGATAAAAAGAAACCTCTTTTGGAGGAAATTAAACACATTTCTGAGCTTGCAAATTTCATTTATGTTAGACAAAAAGGTCCCTATGGAAACGGTACTCCTCTTCTTAATGTCAGGCATATTGTGGGGGACGAACCATTTATATATGCCTGGAGCGATGATTTTATAGTCTCTAAGCCTTCCAGGTTTAGACAGCTCATGGAAGCTTATGAGAAGTATGGCTGTAGCTGCCTGGGATCAATTAGAGCAACTAAGGATGAGGATTATGACAGATATGGTTTTGTTGGGGGAAAAGAAATTGAACCGGGAGTTATCGATGCAAAAACAATAGTTGAAAAACCAGGGAAGGAAAATGCTCCATCGGATCTTGCCAATGTCTCCGGGTTTTTATTTACTCCTGATATTTTTGAATTTGTAGATAGGGCACAGCAAAGTCTCAAAGATGGTGAAGAGCTTTATTACAATAGAGCTCTTGATCTAATGCTTAAGGCCGGAAAGAGAATTCTTGCTGTTGAAATTAAAGGAGGAAAATACTACGACACGGGCAATAAAATGGAGTATATGAAGACGATTGTTGAATTTGCCCTAAAACACCCGGGCCTAAACGGCGACTTTAGAAAGTATCTTGCCTCACTAAAGCTTTAAGTTCTAAAAAGAATATGTTTATAAGTCCTACAAAAGGTGATTTGACTGTCGAAGAGGTAATTTGCGATGTTTCAAACTTTGTAAAAGATGAACCTGGCAGTTATTATAGACTGGTTATTGGGACCGATTCTCAAATAAAGTCAGTTGGTGGAAAGCCTCAAATTGATTATGTTACGGCGATTGTGGTTCATAGAAAAGGAAGGGGAGCAAGGTATTTTTGGAAAAAAGAAAAGAAGGATAAAGCACCTGTTTTAAGGGATAAAATTTATACAGAAACTTTAATGTCGCTTTCCTGCGCCCAAGAACTTGTTCCTCTTTTTAGGAAAGCAATAACCCCGGCAAAGTATGATTTTGAGATTCATATTGATGTTGGTCCTATTGGACCTACAAGAGACATGATTAAAGAGGTTGTGGGAATGGTTAATGGTAATGGATTTGTAGCGAAGACAAAGCCTGATAGCTGGGGAGCATCTTCAGTTGCAGATAAGCACACATAGTACCTTATAGTCCTTGACTTCTTCTTCTTCTTCTTCTTCTCGTATACTTCACCCGATGGAAAAAATAAGATTGCAAGTGGAGAAGTATGCACCTCAAGCGAAAGAATCAAAAACTGTGGAGCCTTCTTTTGAAATTAAGGGCGTGCCTTATTATGACATTTTACCTACTGAGCCTATAGAAAGACCGAGACAGACGCTTCTTCCTATGTCTTTAGTCGGAGACTGGGTTAGAGAGTATGTAGATGAATTTAACTCAAAAGTTGAAGACCCTAAAAAGGCAAAGAAGATTGGTTGGGATACTGTGAGTAATGAAGGTCTTATTAAAAATCCAAATTTTGGATCTTTCGAGCATTATGCAGCTGTTGAATATGATGAGGAAGGTAATTTAGTTAAATTTAATAATGATCTTATTCTCTGGCAAGATGGAAAAGTAGATCAAAGAACTGGTGTTGCAACTCCTGGTTCGGTTGTTGCCCCTATAGAGAAAGTTGGAGATAACTATTATGTTCATTGTTTCTGGCAATGGAGATATGCGCCGTGGGATGCAGATATTAAAATTTCGGAAGAACTTACAGATCCAAAAGATATCGAAAATTTTAAGGCTTTAAATACGGGTATGTGGTTTTTAACAACTCCGGGAGGTTTTGCCCAATTTGTCGGTGAATCCGAAGAAGTAGTTGCCAAAAGAGAAGCTATGGAAGAAGCTGGCTTGGAAGTTACCGCACCCATTTTTACCAGAAAATCATTCAATAGAGCCAATGTAGCATCCCTTGTTGGGGTAGGTTTTTCAACATTTGAAAGAGTTGGAGAAGAGATTAAACAAGAAGGAGAGAAACTCTTTGGAAAAATGGCGGTAAGAATTGATGTTTTTAGAACACAGGATGATTTAGTTGCCGCTGCAGTAAACTTTGCTCGTGAGGAACTTGGTTTAATTAGCTCAGGATCTTCAAAATAATTTTTTCTAAAGCGTAAATATTTGTGTAGGGGTTGAGATTGGAAAAAGAGAAGGTATAATTAAAGCTACGTTTATCGCAAGAGCGTAATATATGAAGGCAATTATTCCTACAGGCGGAATGGGATCAAGGATGCAGCCAATGAGCTTCTATGTGAATAAGCATTTTCTTCCTGTTGCCAATAAACCTCTTATTTTTTATCCTATTGAATCAATCGCCGCATCTGGTATTAAAGATGTTCTAATTACATATAATCCAGGGGGACTTGATATCGCAAAGAAATTTTTAGGGGATGGGTCTAATTGGGGACTTAATTTTACCTACGTCCTTCAGGAAAACCCTCGTGGAGGTCTTGCCGATATCGTTAGGGTTTGCGAGAAAGAACTTAAGAAAGATTTATTTTTGCTTCATTTGGGTGACAACATTTTTACTGAAGGAATAAAAGAACAGGTTAAATATTTCCTTGATAAAAAGCCAAATGGCATGGTAACTATGCTTAAATTTAAAGATAATTCTAGACTTGGGGTTCCAGTATTTGATAAAAATGGAAGACTTGTTGATTATCTTGAGAAGCCTCAGAAGCCTCCCAATGAATTTGCAATTCCGGGTCTTTATTTTTTCGATAATAATGTTTTTAAATGTTTTTCTGGTAAGGATAAAATAACTCCTTCGGAAAGAGGAGAGCTTGAGATAAAATCACCTTATATGTGGCTTATCAAGCATGGTTATAAAGTCGATGTTCAGGAATATAAAGGCAAATGGCTTGATCCTGGAAAGTTTGATGACTGGATTGATTCAAATCAGTATCTTTTGGATAGAATATTGGAACCGAAGATCGGAAGCAAGATAGAGGAGGGATCCGATATTAGTGGAAGGGTTTATGTTGGGGAAGGTTGCACTATTAGAAATTCAGAAATAAGAGGACCTGTGTCAATTAAAGACAATGTATCAATAATTGATGCATATATTGGTCCCTATACATCAATTGATGAAGGCTGTTTGATTGAGGGATCAAGAATTGAAAATTGTGTCTTAATGAATAACGTTAAAATCTATAAAGTTAAACAGCAAATAGATAATAGTTTAATCGGACCGGAAGCTTCAATTTCTTCAACTGACGGAAGGCATTCCTGCTTGGAATTTTTTATAGGGGAGAAAGCAAATATTAAACTTTAAAGATAAGCTAAGCTTGAAATGATTACATTATGAAACTTCTTGTTACAGGCGGAGCAGGATTTATCGGGTCCAACTTTATTAGGTATTGGTTAAAGAATCACTTAGGTGATGAAATTATTAACTTAGATAAATTAACCTACGCGGGGCACATTTCTTCAACTAAGGATTTTGAGAGAAGTCCCAATTATAAATTCATTCAGGGAGATATTTGCGATTCGGAAGTTGTAGATAACGTGATGAACGGTGTTGACCACGTCATTCACTTTGCTGCTGAGACACATGTTGATAGATCAATAGTTGGGCCACAAATCTTTCTTCAAACCAATATCATAGGAACACAGGTTCTTTTGGACTCGGCACTTAAACATAACGTAAAGAGATTTCACCATGTATCAACCGACGAAGTTTTTGGAGCGCTTTCTTTAGAGTCCAAAGAAAAGTTTAACGAAAATACCCTTTACGATCCACATAGTCCATATTCTGCTTCAAAAGCTGGGTCTGATCATTTAGTAAGATCGTATTTTCATACATATGGCCTTCCCGTTACAATTACAAACTGCTCTAACAATTTTGGTCCATATCAGGATCCTGAGAAGTTTATTCCAAGAGCAATAACAAATCTTATTGAAGGGAAAGAGGTCCCTTTGTATGGAGACGGAAAATATGTTAGAGATTGGCTTTTTGTTGAAGACCATGTCAGGGCAATTGAGAAAGTTTTGCAAAATGGGAAAGTGGGCGAGACTTATTTGGTTGGGGGATTAACTGAAGATATTAATCATTTGGAGGTAACTCGAAAACTCCTCAATATTTTTGGGAAAGACGAAAGTTCTATTAAGTTTGTTAAGGATAGGGCGGGACATGACAGAAGATATGCGGTTGACTGGAGTAAGATTGAGAAAGAGCTTGGTTGGAAGCCTTTGTATGGATTTGATGAATGGCTAGCAAAGACGGTAGACTGGTACAGGCAAAATGAGTGGTGGTGGAAGCCTTTAAAGGAAGAAGCTGAAAAACTGTATGAAAAAACTGGACAAAAATGACAGATAAAAATTACATTACAAAAACCTCAATTCCCGGCCTTGTTGTTATCGAAAGACCTATTTTTAAAGATGAACGAGGCTTTTTTAGAGAAGCATTTAGATTGAATGATTTAGAAGAAGAAACCGGGATTAAATTTAATGTGGTTCAGGAGGATCATTCATATTCCGTCCCGGGAGTAATCCGGGCTCTTCACGCAGAAAATTGGAATAAATTGGTTTATCCCATAACAGGAAAGATGTTTTCAGCAATTGTGGATATTAGGCCAGATTCTCCAGCTTTCGGTAAGGTAGAAACATTTGAATTTACAGAAGGTAGTCCCAAAGCACTTTTTATCCCAAAAGGCCTTGCAAATTCAATTTGTGTCCATGGGGATACACCTGTTCATTATCTTTACTTAGTCGATGCCTACTACGATGGAACAGATACAAGGGCTATTGCCTGGGACGATCCGGATTTAAACATCAAATGGCCTGTTAAAAACCCCATAATTTCGGAAAGGGATAGACGAAACCCCACATTAAGAGAGATGTTTCCTGAAAAATTCAAAAAGTAAATGAAAAAGATTTATATAACAGGGTCTCGGGGAATGGTTGGTTCAAGGTTTTTGGAACTTTTGTCAAAAGATTTAATTCCACTTACTCCCGAAATAGATAAACTTGATATAACTGATAAATCTTCGGTTGATTCGTTTTATAAATTAGAAAAACCCGATACTACACTCCATTTTGCGGCATTTACCGATGTCGGGGCAGGTGAGGCCCAAAGGGGAGATAAAAACGGTTCATGTTGGAAAATAAATGTTGAAGGATCAAAAAATCTTGCTGAGGCTTGTAAAAAATATGGTTCTCACATGATCCATATTTCTACGGATTATTGTTTTTCTGGATCAAGCAAAGACCCTGGCCCATATTCCGAGGATCACCCAATAGAGAAAGACGAAAAGAAATTAACCTGGTACGGCTTTACTAAGGCTGAAGCAGAAAAGGAAGCCATAAAGATTTTAGGAAACAATTTAACAATAGTAAGACTAATTTACCCCGTTAGAGGAAAGTTTGACGGTAAACTCGATTACATTAGAAAGCCACTTTCTTTATTTGATCAAGGTAAACTCTATCCTCTTTTTGGTGATCAACAGGTTTCAATAACATATATAGATGAAGCATGCCTTGCACTAAACAAAATTATTGAAGGGAAAATCTATGGCACTTTTCATGCAAGTACACCTGATACTACAACGCCGTATGATTTAGTTAGTTATGCGATAGAAACGACAAGAGGGGTAAAAGATGCTGCAAAAAAGTCGTCCCTTGATGGGTTTTTAAAGACAGTCGATAATCCGGTAAGATATCCCAAGTTTGGAGGCCTGAAGGTCGAAGAAACAGAAAACAGGTTGGGATTTAAGTTTAGTTCTTGGAAGGAAGTTGTAGATAAACTTAAGAGCGATCTCTCCACTTCTTAATTTCTTTATGATTTCCAGAAAGAAGAACTTCTGGAACACGCCACCCTTTATAATTATCTGGCCTTGTGTATTGAGGATATTCAATGTAGCCAGGTTTTGAATGGGATTCTTCTACAATTGATTCCTCTTTTCCTACAACTCCTGGGATTAACCTAACAACAGAATCAATTAATACCATTGAAGGAATTTCACCTCCGGTTAAAACATAATCTCCTATTGATATAACTTCATCTACCAAGTGTTCATGAATTCTATGATCCACACCCTCGTAGTGACCAGCAATCAATATTAAATGGCTAAGTTTACTTAATTTTCTGGCACTTTCTTGATTGAATGTTTTCCCTCCAGCGTCTAAAAGAATAACTTTTGAACTTTTATCTTTTAATTCCTTTAAGGCAGAGTCGATAACATCGACTCTCATAATCATTCCAGGGCCGCCTCCGTAGGGTCTGTCGTCAACAGTTCGTCTATCATCAAGTCCCCACTTTCTTAAATCATGAATTGTTATTTCCACCAGAGATTTATTCTGGGCTCTTTTAATAATGGATTCATTAAAAGGGGTAAACATATTCGGAAAAAGGGTAAGAATATCAATTTTCATAGTTCCTCTGTATTTTACCAGTTAAGCCTGATAAAGTTAATCTGTATATGGACAAAGTTGTAATTGTCATGCCTGCCTACAATGAAGCTGAGAATATCGGTCTTATGATTGAGGAGCTTTTTGATAAAGTTTTTCCTAAAATTATCGGGGTAGAGATGAATCTATTAATTGTTGATGATTTTTCTCCAGATAAAACTGGAGATATTGTTAAGAAATATCAGGGTAAATACAATAATTTGCATTTAATTCAAAAACAAAGAGAAGGTTTGGGTTGGGCCTATGTTAAAGGTTTTAGATATGCGGTTAACACACTTCATGCAGATGCCGTAATGGAGATGGATGCCGATTTCCAACATCCTCCGGAGTTTGTAATTCCGATGGTTGAAGCATATATTAACGGGGCCGATTATGTGATCGGAAGTAGATATATAAAAGGAGGGTCAGTTCCCAAAAGTTGGGAAACATTTAGGAAACTTGTTTCATATTTTGGAAATCTTTTTATTAGAATTGTTCTTCTTAAGCCCAAGCTTCATGATTTAACAACGGGTTTCAGGTTAACTAAAGTGAAAGGAGTTCTTGACCAAATAGACCTGGAACACCTGATGGAGTTAGGAAGATTTTCCCATAAAGTAGACCTTTTTTATCAGAGTATAAAACACGCAAAGAAAGTAGTTGAAGTTCCTTTAGCCTTTGCATCGAGAACAAAAGATAGGTCGAAATTTAATACTAAAGAAACAATTTCAACGTTTAGAGTAGCAATTATTTTGGGGATTAAAGATAAAATAAGATTTGTAAAATTTGGGATTGTTGGTTTTACCGGATTTCTGGTTAACTACTTAGGGCTGGAAGCATTAAAGAGGTTTGGGCTTTCAACATATTTTTCAACGCTTCTTGCAACTGAAGCTGCAATAATTTCAAATTTTATTTTCAATAACATTTGGACATTTAAGGATAAAACAATAATCAAGGCAAGTGACGTTATTCCTCAATTTTTGAAGTTTAATTTGTCATCTCTTTTTGCAGTTATTGCCCAGCCTTTAGTTGTGACTGGAGCAACTAGGCTATTTTCCGATACACCAATTGTCAGGCTTTTGGCTTTAGTATTTACACTTATCGTCATAATTATTCCATATAACTACGTTGTTTATAACCTCTTTATTTGGAAGACATGGAGACTACCCTGGAAGAAAAAATAACTGCAGTTTCCTTTCCTGTCTCACGTTCTGATGCACTATTATCAATAGGTCTTACCTTTCCCGGTGGGAAATGAGGTATCCCGTCAGGTCCAATTTCTCCACGAAATTGAATCATCGTTTCCTTTAATCTCCATATGCGTGCTATTTCCATTTATATAATGTTAGTCGGAAGGTTTTGATTTAACCCACGCTCTTAAAGGAAGGGGGCCCAATTAGAAATTGGCATGGTGTTTTGGGAAATGTAGCTAAGGGAGAAAAGAAAAATTGGAATGATTATGATTGCAAATGCAATCTTGAACTCTTTTGTGACTAAGGTATTTGAATAAGCCTTAATAATAAAAGGGACTGCGGGAAGAGCATATCTTAAGATATCCCTATGTGCTACAAAAAGGATTGAAAGAATAAATATACCCGTAAACCAAGAAACCACAGAGTCTTTATCTTTAATAAGTTTTAATACCCCTAAAATTCCTAAAAGGTATACAAATATAACTTCCTCAAGCCAGAATGTTCCTACCCAAGGGGCGGAATAGTTAAATATAGAAAATGGAGGAAACATAAGATGGATATTGTCTCCTGAATTGAAATACGCCCAGAAGTTTTTAAACTGTAGACCAAAAAGGGAAAAGACAAGAATTAAGGCAAGCGGAATAAGGAGAATTGGCCAGTACTTTCTAATTTCAACCCACTTTAACATGTTTTTATTTGATGTAATGGCGTTTTTGATCATGGGAACAAAGATTGTAAGAATATAGGCTACAAAAAGAAGAATTCCGGGGGGCTTTGCAAACTGCGCCAGAGCTCCCCAAACTCCTGCTAGTAAATATTTCTTGTTTTGAAAATAGTAGATGGACGCAACCAACCCTGCAATAAATAGAGGCTCTGCGGAGCCAACCGATTTAACAATTAGCCAGCGGGCTGGGAATAATGAAAAGACTAGAGTTAAAAAAAAGGAATTTCTTTCATCATGGTACTGCCTGATGAATTTATAGAAAAAGTATGTAGCCAAAACTGATGCTGCTATGGTTACAAAAAGCATTGCGTACGGAAAACCCAGGAAAAGTGAAAACATCCTGATAAGAAAGGGGAATAAGGGGAAATGGGCAGCGTAATACTCTATTGGAAGAGGAAACTGGAAGTTCCATTTAATAAATTCCGTGTTATAAAGACTTTTTGCAATAACCAGGTAAATGGGTCCGTCGTAATTGGAAACTATAGTTGCCATGCCGGCCTGTGGAAGCGGAATTCCCCAAAGGCTTTTCAACCTTGCAAAAAATGGAATCCAAACGAAGATGGAGGGAATAATTGAGATGAGGGCAAGAAGAATTAGCCTTTGAATCTTTTTCATTAAGTCTATTATATGCTAGACTTTGCCTGTATGGCAAAAGTAGACACCCTTTCGGTTTTTTTACCCGCATATAACGAAGAAAAGGATATAGCAAAGACTGTTTTGTCGGTAAAGGAGACCTTATTAAAGGTAGCTTCCGAATGGGAGCTGATTGTTGTCAATGACGGGTCCAAAGACAAAACCGGGGAGATTGTTGAAGGTTTGGCGGCAAAAGACCCACGCATTAAAATAATTAATCATGAGGATAATCGTGGCTACGGAGCTTCCTTAAGAAGCGGTTTTTACTCCGCCCGCTACTTCTGGATTGCCTTTATGGATTCTGACGGACAGTTTGATTTTTCCGAAATTACGGAGTTTATAGAAAAGCAGAAAGAAACGGGTGCAGATATTGTAGCCGGCTACTACAAAAAAAGAAGAGTATCATTCTTAAAAATTGTTACAAGCAAAATTTGGGAGTTTCTCGTATTTATTCTTTTCGGTTTGAAAGTAAGAGACATTGATTGCGGTTTTAAGTTGGTTTCAAAAGAAGTAATTGAGAAAATCCCCAAGCTGAAATCGGAAAGGGGGGCATTCATCTCAAGTGAATTTCTCATTAAGGCCAAAAAGTCCGGTTTTAAAATATTTGAGGTTCCAGTGACCCACTTTCCTGCAGGGCGTGTTGGTACCGGAAGGAAGTTGAACGTGATTATTCAAAGTTTTGTTGATCTAATTAGATTATGGAGAAAATTATAAACTGGATCAAAAAAAATAAAATAGAACTGGTAATTCTAGTTGCCATTCTTGCAATTGGCTCCTTTTTAAGACTTTATAATATTGCCGATTACATGACCTATTTGGGTGATGAAGGAAGAGATGCACTTGTTGTCAGGCGCCTACTTGTTTACTTTGATCCGATTTTAATAGGTCCGGGGACTTCCATCGGGAATATGTATTTGGGGCCTTTATACTATTATCTTATAGCCCCGTCTTTGTGGCTGGCCAGGTATTCGCCTGTTGGACCCTCAGTCTTTATTGCTTTAATGGGAATTGCAACTGTGTTTCTTGTCTGGAAAATAGGAAGAGAGTGGTTTGGAAAAATTGCGGGAGTTGTAGGAGCCTTTTTTTATGCGATTTCTCCAACAGTAATTATTTTTTCCAAATCTTCATGGAATCCGAATGTAATGCCTTTCTTTGCCCTTATCTCTGTTTACTCTGTCTGTAAAGTATGGAAAGAAGAAAAGTACAACTGGCTTATTGTTTTGGGTGTTTCATATGCTTTTTGCCTGCAGTCCCACTATTTGGCGCTTCTCCTTCTTCCTACTTTGGGAATATTTTTATTTTTTAAATATCTGAAATTAAGAAAGGAAAAACTCTTAAAGCCGTTTATTAAAAGTTCTCTAATCGGTCTTGTTATTTTCCTTTTTTTAATGAGCCCATTAGTTATTTTTGATGCCCGTCACGGCTGGCATAATTTTGCAGCTATCGGGAAGTTTTTTGCCGTAAGGCAGGAGACTGTTTCCATAAAACCCTGGAAGGCAATTCCTAATATGTGGCCGATATTTAAAGACGTAGTTATCAGGCTTCCCGCAGGCAGGGATGTTTTTATTGGTACCGTCTTTACTTTGATAATTTTACTTTCGGTTTTGTTGACTTTTAAAAAACTTAAGATAAATCCGGCTTTTTCCATGATCCTGGTTTGGCTGGGTTTTGGCCTTTTGGGACTCGGGCTTTATAAACAGCATATTTACGATCATTATTACGGTTTCTTCTTTCCGGCTCCTTTCTTACTTTTAGGGGGACTTACGGGGGAGATACAAAAAACTAAGTATCGGTGGTTAGTGGCACTATCCTTAATAGTTTTGATATATGCGAATTTTAAAGAAGATCCCTTGCGCTATCCTCCTAACATGCAGCTTAAGCGGGCGATGGAAGTTTCCAGAAAGGTCATTGAAATTTCAGGCGGAGAAAAGTTTAATTTTGCCCTTATTGCAGAAAGTAATTATGACAGCAGCTATCGCTATTTCTTGGATTTATGGAACTCAAAAGTGGTAACAATTGATGCCCAAAATACCAAAGATACAATCACAAAACAATTATTTGTTGTCTGCGAAGTTCCGAAAGAAAAGTGCGACCCGACTCATAATGCAAAAGCAGAGATTGCCAATTTTGGCTGGAGTAAGATTGAAAGTGAACAAACCGTTTTTGGGACAATATTATATAAACTGGTGCATACTAAATAATTATGAATTACCCAGAATCACCAAAGGTATTGGAAGAGATTAAGAAAACCAAAAGGATTTTAATTAATTGCCATTATAAACCCGATGCTGATGGAATAGGGAGCGCCTTGGTGATATATCTTGCCTTAAAGAAGGTTGGAGATTTTGAAATAGAAATAATATGCCCAAGTAAAATTCCGGAATCATATAATTACCTTCCCGATTTCGAAAAGATTAAGCAGGTCAACTATTCTGAATTTGATTTTTCCAAGTATGACCTTTGGATTATTCCCGATGCTGCAAATTGGTGGCAGATATCCGGTATTTTGGATTTTACTTCCCCCAAAATAGATGTCATTAATTTTGACCATCATGAAACAAACGAGGTTGGATTTGAAAACTCAATGGTTTCCAAAGGTTTAAGTTCAACAACAGAGCTTTTATATGATGTTTTTGAGGATTGGGGTGTTCAAATGGATAAAGATATGGCTACATGTATTCTTTCGGGAATAATAGGAGACACTGGAGTTTTTAGATATACAAACGTAACTTCAAAAACTTTAGAAATCGGAAAGGTGCTAATGGATTTGGGAGCCGATAAAAATTTGATAGTCACAAAAACTTACGGCTCTATTCCCTTTAATGAGATGAAGTTTTGGGGAAGAATTCTTGATTTAATGCAGTTTGAAAAAGACTATAACTTTGTTTGGGTGGCGGTATCTTTGGAGGAATATGAAAAATACGGAAGGCCTTCAGAGGCAAAATCGGCAAGTGCCAGTAATTTTGCGTCTATCGTCGACGGAACCGATTTCGGAATAATAATTGTTGAAGAAAAGAAAGATTTTGTGACCTGTAGTTTTAGATCAAGAGGGAACTTTGATATTTCTCCGATTGCAACAGAGCTGGGAGGGGGAGGGCACAAGGAAGCCGCAGGAGCGAGAATTATTGGACTTAACTTCGATGAAGCAGTTAAAAAAGTTTTGGAAGTTTGCAGAAAGTATGCTAAAAAAAATAACTAAAGAAATATCAGGACATAAAATTATTTACTTTCTTTTGTTTGTTGTTCTTGGTTTTGGATTGTTTCTTAGGGTTTATAACCTAAACAATATTCTTGGCTTTTACTACGATCAAGGAAGAGACGCCCTTTCCATCTGGGATCTGTGGCATTTGGGACACATTCCCTTTATAGGGCCTGTAACAGGAATCGCGGGGATATTTCGAGGACCTTTCTATTATTATCTTATTGCACCATTTTATTTGATAGGCAGAGGAAATCCAGTTTACCCGTCTGTTTTTCTTTCAATAACAACCATTATTGCTTCGGGATTAATGTATTATCTTGGTTTTAAGATTCAGGATAGAGTAACTGGGCTTATTGCAGCTATTATTTCTTCATTTTCTTTTAATATTGTTATGGCATCTCGTTGGCTATCTAACCCGACACCAATGCTTCTTCTAAGTCTTATTTTTGTTTGGATGTTAATTCTAATTATGGAAGGGAGAAGTTGGGCTTGGGTTCCCGCAGTGGTTTCCGCTACGGTTTCACTTTTTCATTTTGGTTCAGCGGGAGAGGTTTTTTATTTTGTTCCACTTCTTGTTATTTTAATCTGGAAGAAAAAACAACTGCCAAAGAGAAAGATAATTATTTGGTCGATTACTTTAGCAATTATTGCAATTCTTCCCTTAATTGCATTTGATATTAAAAATCATGGCTTATTAATAGGCAACATTAAGAAGTTTTTAGTGACTGACAAAAGTTTTAGTTTACCTTCGTGGAGATTTATCGGTGATAAATTTGAATTTTACTATGATGTCTTTACCAATAAAATATTCAATGGAAGATATCATTTTGAAAAGTTTCTTCTTTCGGGAATTTTACTTTTCTTTGTTTACCATTTAAAGACATTAATTAAAAAAGACGGCGTAAAAGTATTAATTCTTTTACTCTCATCTGTAACTTTAGGTCTTATTTTCTTTCAAGGTAATTTTGGCAACATCTACGATTATTATCTTACTGGTTACTATCTTCCTTTTTTGCTTCTTTTTTCAATTGCTCTTGGTTATATATGGAAATTTAAATTAGGAAAAGTGTTTCTTATCTATTTTATTTATATATTTCTTTCAAATAATGCAGCAGTTTTAAAGTTTAAACTGATAGACAAGGGAGACGGTCCCAATAGCATTAGTTTCTGGGCTCAAAGGGAAGCGATTGACTGGATATATAAAGACGCTGGTGGAAGAAACTTTAATGTAGATGTCTATGTTCCTCCGGTTATTCCATATGCTTACGATTATTTGTTTAAATGGTTGGGAACAACCAAGTATAAAAAAGAACCTGTCAGTGAAAATATACCCCTTCTTTACTTGTTATATGAACAAGACAATAATAATTCGGAGAGATTAGATGCCTGGTTGGCAAGACAGAAGGGGATTGGAAAGGTGGAAAGCGCATCTAGATTCGGGGGGATTATTGTTGAAAGAAGGGTTCGATTTTAGCTTATCACTGCATGTTTCTGAGTTTACCCACATCGGTTTCTTTGACGAAGTAAAAAACATCCTGCGAGGTAAAAATTCTGGGAGTTGTTATCTCTCTTTTTTCAACAAAAAAATTACCAATTTTTTCTGTTTTTACTGTTTTAGAGCGGGTGTCTTCAAGAGCTTTTATGGCTATGGTGTAGTCGTTGTCTCCTCCTGCGCCTGGTTCAATAATTAAGAAATGAAGACTGGTCGGTGATTCATTAGCAAATTTAACATTTGCTCCAGCAACATCAACTTGTGTTTCTCCCCACCAGAATGGCATGTAGCCATATTTAGTTTTTCCATACCAATTGAAAAGATCCGCCCAGAGGCTATTAATAAAAAGAGGTGCAGAGATAGTATTTAATTTAAAGGGTTGACCTTTTGCCTCGTTATAAATCCAGTCGATTGTTTTTAGTTCATTACTTAGAACCATTTGTTTTTGAACGGTGAAAAGAACTTCTCCATCACGGTTTTTGGCAAGAACAAGCTGCAAATTGCCTATGATAATGATAATTAGCGCAACCCCAAAAACTAATTTACTTTTATCCTTCAATGATATTAATAAATAGGAAGTTAGGATCACAACTGCCGATAGAGCTCCCAAATTAGTATAGTTTGCATTCGGTCCTGCAAAAAAATTAACAATAATTGGTGACAATACCCAGATTAAAAGAAAAATAAGCTCTTTGGTAAAAAGACCCTTTTTAATAGAAAGGTAAGTGAAATATAAAGTGGCAATTGTCATGAGGCCTGCCAAAAATAGATTTATTCCCCAAACGTTTAGGAAAAATAGATTGGCAAGGCGGTCTAAGTAGTTTGTAAACATTTGAGTAAAGCTTCCTCCAAAGAAGTTTTGAGTTTCAAAAAAAGTTAAGAAGGCTTTAATGCCTTGGAAGTTAAATTTGAATTCAGAAACAATATATGTTGAAATAAAAAATAGAAAACCGGAAAGGGCAATCCAAAAGGCTTTAAGCGAAACTTTTGGTAGGGCGACCCCCTTAAGCGAAATCCAGATAATTACAAAGATTATTATCTGATAGATCATAAAAATTTGGAATTGTATTGAAATTGCCCAGGAGATTAGTAGTGGGATAATCGCCCACTTTTTATTTTGAGTTAACTGGTAAAGAGACCAAAAGGAAATGGTTGAGGTGACCAAAGCTGGGGCGGGGTTAGAAAGCCATCTTGCATATTGGATTGCTTCGAAAGAAATAGCATATAAAAAGGCGGCAAGAAGAGAAACCTCCCTCTTTTTAAACATAGACTGGGTTAATTTATAAATTACAAAGATATTAATTAGATTTAGAGTAATTAAAAATAGTTTTACTTGGAAGGGACTTCCTTTCGAAAAGAAATAAACGGGGGAGATTAAATACCAATACATGGGTCCATGATGCAAGCCCTTAAAATCTGTCTGCGGACCCAGGATTTTTAACGGGTCTCCCTGCCATATCTCCATTGAAGTTAATGCATCTTTTGCCTGATCATAGAAGAAGGTAATTTCTTTAAAAAATATCAGTCTTAAGGAAATTGCAAGAACAATAATTGAAATAAAGATTATTTTAGCCTTCATTTATCAATAATCATTATAATGTATACTAAAGGCAGGTTTAAGTAAAATTATGGATAAGCTTTCGGTTGTAATCCCGAGTTTCAACGAAGAAGCAAATATTAAAAACGGTTGTTTAGAGGAGGTATGGAGTTATCTTAACAAGCAAAAATACAATTGGGAAGTGGTTGTAGTTGACGATGCTTCAGTCGATAACACTTTAAAACTCTGTAACAAATTTGCAGAAACACATAAAGGAATTAAAGTGCTTGCCGAACCCCATAGAGGTAAAGGGGGGTCGGTTATTGCAGGGATGCTAAAAACCACAGGAGATATAGCAGTTTTTACCGACATGGATCAGGCAACTCCAATGGAAGAATTTGGGAAATTTATTCCTAAGTTTGAAGAAGGCTACGATATAGTAATTGGATCAAGGACGGGAAGAAAAGGGGCACCCCTAATAAGAAAGCTTATGGCTTATGGATTTACCATTCTTAGGACTATTATTTTAAGGCTTCCCTATAAAGATACTCAGTGCGGTTTTAAGGCATTTAGAAAAGAAGCTTCTGAGAAAATATTTAAGAGGATGAAGATTTTTAATGAAAGAAATAGAGAAAAAGGTGCGGGAGTTACTGCTGGGTTTGATCTAGAAGTTTTATATCTTGCCAGAAAATTAGGATTTAAGGTAGCGGAGGTTCCCGTTAATTGGCAACACAAAGGAACGGAAAGAATAAACCCGGTTAAGGATTCTTTTGAGGGTTTAAGGGATTTGTTAAAAGTAAGACTTAACGCAATTTCCGGAAAGTACGGAGTATAATTGAGGAATGAGCATTAAAAAGACGGGATTTTTACAAGCGTTGGGAGTGACAATCTATTGTTCTTTGGTTGGACTTCTTTTTTGGCAGGGAAATCATCTTTTTCCAAGAGTTAATCAATATTTTGCACCTGTGATGATGCTTCTTCTTTTGAGTGTTTCGGTTTTGGTCTGTGGTCTATTAGTTTTTTATAAACCATATAAATTATTCTTTGAAAACAAGAAAAAAGAAGCTGCTAATCTTGTTGTCTCTACTTCCTTTTGGCTTTTTATCTCCGTCTTTGTATTTCTTCTCTTAATGATAATTTTTAAATAAAGATTATATAAATTTGTGCTAGAATCTTGGTATTATGGAAAGAAAAATTCTGTTTGCCACAACAAACCCCTACAAGAAGAAAAGATTCCAAAATTATTTCAAAACATTAGGACTTTCTGTTATTAGTTTCTCTGATATCCAAGATAAAGTAGAGGTGATAGAAGACGGTAAAACCCCTAAAGAAAATGCCCTGAAGAAAGCTACTGCTGGTTATAATCTTACAAGGATACCTACTTTTGGAGTTGATTACTGGCTTTCTTTAGAAGGATTTTCCGAAGATACTCAACCTGGTCCCTATGTGAGGAGGATATTTGTCGGCAAAGATGGTAAACGGGTGGAGGCAAATGATGAAGAGATGCTCAAATATTATACCGAGAAAATTAAGGCTTTAGGAGGAAAAACAAATGGGGTTTGGACATCAACCATTGCACTAGTTGTGGACGTGAATCATATTTACACAAAAAGTTTTACTAGGACGACTGTTTTTGTTTCAAATCAAAGTCCGAAAAGAACCGAAGGGGAACCTTTAAACTCCATACAGATAGACCCTGTAAGTGGTAAATATTTCACCGATTTAACCCCGAGAGAATGGTTAAATCTAGAGAAGGGAACAGAAAGAGGCTACATCACTTTCATGAAAAAACATCTTCAGGAAATATAATGTGCTAGAATTTGATCAGGATGAAAAAGATACTTTCCCAGTGGAAATGGGTGATTTTAGCTGGATTTGGAATTCTTCTATTTGCTTTAGCAATTAGACTTTATTATTTAACTCTAATCCCTGTTTTTGCAGATGAGGCAATATACATAAGATGGGCGCAGGTAATGGGAGCAGAACCCACATTAAGATTTCTTCCTCTTTCCGACGGTAAGCAGCCTTTATTTATGTGGATTTTAATGTTTTATGTCCGGAGGCTCCCTGATCCTTTATTTGCAGGACGCATCCTTTCTGTTTTATCGGGTATCGGAACAATGATTGGGATATTTGCAGTTAGCTACGCCCTTTTTAAGAATAAATTGGTTTCTTTAATGTCGTCTTTAATTTGGGCTATTTCTCCTTTTTCCTTCTTTTTTGACCGAATGGCTTTAGTTGATGCCATGCTTGCAGTATTTTCCGTTTGGACTATGTTTTTTGCAGTACTTACCTCAAAAACAAAGAGGCTGGATATGGCAATGATTACAGGGTTTTTCTTGGGCTGTGCTCTCTTGACTAAATCTCCTGCAATTTTTATAGCCATTTTAATTCCGACTTCCTGGATTTTTGTTAAGAAATGGAAAGATATATTCAAATTAATACCTCTTTTAATAGTTACCTATCTAATCGGATACGGAATGTACAATATTCTAAGGTTGGGTCCAAATTTTCAACTGATTTCTTCGAGAAACGCAGATTATATTCTTCCAATAAGTCATCTATGGACTAATTTTAAAGATCCTTTCACCTTCCATGTAGAAGAAGTGTTTAAGGATTGGTTTGTTAAAATGGGACCCTGGCCAGTACTTATTCTTGGAATTTTAGGACTTGCCACAGGTCTTAAAAAGTACTTAAAAGAAAAGTTATTTTTACTTGGTTGGTTTTTCTTTCCTCTTTTAGTACAGAGCGAATACGCCAAGGTCTTTACTGTGAGATACCTTCTTTATATACTCATTCCTTTTTTTATAGTTGCTGCAAGCGCCTTTTTGGAAACAAAGAAACTATGTAAGGTGGTTGTTATTATTACTTGTATTTTATTTGCCGGTACGTCCCTATTTTTTGACTGGCGTATTTTAGTAAGCCCTTCTTTAGCAAATCTTCCCAATAGTGAAAGAAGCGGCTATTTGGAGGAGTGGACAGCTGGGGACGGCATTAAAGAGATATCTGAGTTTCTAAGAAGCGAATATATCAAAGAACCAAATAAAAAGATTATTGTGGGAACGGAAGGATTCTTTGGGACTTTGCCTGACGGACTTCAGATGTATTTAAATGACGTACCTGCAATTACTGTCATTGGAACGGGACTTGACTTTACGGAAGTTCCTAAAAGTCTCATGGAGTCTAAAAAGTTTGGAAATAAAACATATCTTGTTGTAAATAAATCTAGAATTTCGGCAAATCCTGACAAAATCGGGTTAAAATTAGTTGCAGCTTATTCAAAGGCTTTAAGAATAAATAAAGTCTCAAGAGAGTATAAACTTAAAGGTCCTCAGGAGGTATTATACTTCTTTGAAGTAGTTAAATAATGGATAAAGTATTAATAAAAGAGATATTTGATACAGATTTTGACCTGGGATGCTCAATGAGTGACCTGGGCCTTTTTAAGATAAGAAGGGCGTCTCGAGGGATTGTTGTCAGGGGAGATAAAATTGCTTTATTAAAAGTTGCAAAATACAACTATCACAAATTTCCAGGTGGAGGAGTAGAAAAAAGCGAAACAATAGAGGATGCTTTTAAGCGCGAAGTTCAAGAGGAGGTGGGTTGTAGTTGTGAGATAGTTGATCAAGGCGGAATAATAATTGAATGGAGAGATCAATTTAAATTACTGCAAATAAGTTATGTTTTTCTAGCTAATGTACTTGGTGAAATTGGACCAAACAAATTGGAACCAGACGAGATTGCTGAAGGCTATAAACTGGATTGGGTTCCTTTTAACAGTGTTTTAGAAGCGTTAGAAAATAGCAAACCGACAGATTACGAAGGTAAATTTATTATACTTAGGGATAAAAGTATTTTTGAGTTTTATAAAGATAAATTAGCTGAATTTGATAAGGTCTGCTAAAATAAGTTTATGACGAAAAAGTTAGACTATCTTATTAAGTTGACATACGACAAGGAATACAAAGGCTATGTGGCCGATGTATTGAACCTTTATGGCTGCATGTCTGAGGGAAAAACAAAAAAGGAAGCCGTTGATAATGCTCAGAAAGCAATTAGTGCTTATATGGGTGTAGTGTCGAAGAACTTGGAGAAAGACGCCGAGTTGGAAACTCGCAGTATTGCCACTTCCTTTCCCGCCTTTAATGTCTAAACTTGCAAATATCTCAGGTAGAGATGCTGTAAAAGCTTTTGTTAGATTCGGATACTCCCATATACATACTTCAGGGGATCATGCAATTTTACAAAAAGGAGGATCTCCCACTCTCTCAATCCCATTACATAGAGAGGTTGCCCCGTTTTTATTAAAGTCGCAAATCAAAAGAGCTGGTATTTCAGAACAAAACTTTCTGAAGCTTCTTAAGAAAAAGAGAATCTGATAGAATTTAAAAATGAAATTTGTAAGAAAGCTATTTAAACATCAGAATTTTTGGCCGATTGTAATTGTTGTCTTTGTGGCAATTCTTGCCGGGCGCACCCTTCTTGCTCCGGGGTATTTTAGAATGCATGATGATTTACAGATGATGAGGCAACTTGAGATGGAGAAGTGTTTTCTTGATTTGCAGATTCCCTGCAGGTGGGTTCCTGATATGGGTTATGGATACGGATTTCCTTTATTTAATTACTACCCACCCCTTCCTTATTTGGTGGGGGAACTATTTAGACTTATTAGTTTTTCGTTTGTTGATACGGTAAAGATTGTTTTTCTTTTATCTTTTATCTTCTCTGGAATTTCAATGTATTTTTTCTCCAAAGAGTTTTTCGGAAAAGTGGGTGGCATTTTATCCTCCATCTTTTATATCTGGGCCCCATATCACGCGGTTGATGTCTATGTCAGGGGGGCCATGAATGAAGCCTGGGCTTTCGTCTGGTTCCCTTTAATTTTATGGACGGGCTATAAACTTCTTAAAAGTGAGAAGAGGATGTTAATTAAATGGATTATTGGACTTGCCCTTTCTTGGGCAGGGCTTCTTCTTTCCCATAATCTCATGGTTCTTATCTTTACTCCTGTTTTTGGGGTTTGGATTTTATTCTTCCTTTTAAAAGAGAAAAACTGGGGGAAAATAATTTCGCTTGTTAAGTCCGGAGCTTTAGCGCTAGGACTTACCGCTTTTTTTACTCTTCCTGCAATTTTAGAGCAGAAATATGTTCAGGTGGATACTTTGGTTAACGGTTACTACGAGTATATTGCCCACTTTGCAAGCTTTGGGCAGATTTTTCTTTCCCGCTTTTGGGGATATGGACCATCGGCTTGGGGACTTGAGGACCAAATGTCATTTCAGATAGGGCATATCCACTGGATTTTGTCTTTGATTATTCTCATCCTTGTTCTTATAAACATTATTAAGAATAGGAAAAAAACAAAAATTGTATATTTTGTTATTTTGTTTTTCGTCATAGTCGGCTGGTTTGCAGCATTCATGGTCCACTCAAAATCAACCTTTATCTGGCAGCTAATTCCAATTCTAAAATTTGTTCAATTCCCGTGGAGGTTTTTGACTTTGGTTACCTTTAGCTTTTCTTTTATTGTTGGATCTCTAGTTTTATTCGTTCCTAAGAAGTTTGTTTATTGGGTAATTGGCGTTTTATCCGTTGGGCTTATTGTGTTTAATTGGAATTACTTTCTTCCCTATAACGGAAAGATGGGTCCATTGACAGATAAAGAAAAGTTTGCTGGAGAGGCTTGGAATCTTCAAATAAAAGCAGGAATTTTAGATTACCTTCCTAAAGGTGCCATAACTGATCCGAAAGAACCAAGAAGAGCTTTATTTGAAGTTATGAAGGGTGAAGTAAATTTCGATAATCTTAAGGAAGGAATAAATAAAGCATCCATTTCATTGGACGTGATTTCTAACGGAGCGAGTCTAAGGATAGGTATATTTAAGTTTCCGAATTGGACAGCTTATGTTGACGGCAAAAAGATTGAAACATATATACCAAAAGATGAAATGTGGGGAAGGATGTATTTAGATGTTCCAAAAGGTGAACACAAAATTAATTTGAAACTTCTTAATACTTCCTTAAGGCTGGTAACTAATATTATTAGCCTAATTACTTGGGTAGGTTTAGTTTCCTTTCTTCTTCGAAAGAAAAAAATAAATGGAAAAGCTTCTTAAGAAAAATTGGCAAACTGTTTTAATTAGTCTTGTAATTCTTCTTGGATTTATTTTTAGAATTATTTTGGTTAATCGGGTAATTGTTGGGGATATTATGGCCTATCTTGAGTGGGGAGAAAAAATTTGGCTATGGGGCACAAAAACCTATTATTTTGGAGAGCATTTGTGGGTTTATTCTCCCCCCAACTATCCTCCAATAGCAGCACTTTTATTTGCAGGCATAGATTGGCTCTGGCAGCATAAGTACGTAACTGCCCAACTACATAACCTTATAAAGTTTCCGCCAGCCGTCTTCATTGTTTACTTTTATAAATACGGTCAAATACTTCTTTATAAGCTTGTTCCAATTATCTGCGACTTGGGACTTGGGATAATTGCATTTAAAGTTACAAAATCTCTAACGAAAAATTATTGGAGGGCATTTGGTGCCTTAACTTTGTTTGTTTTAAATCCAATTACAATATTTATTTCGGGGGCATGGGGACAGACAGATAGCGTGGTTGCTATTTTTGGTTTTCTTTCCTTTGTGCTTCTTGCATACGGAAGATTTAATTTATCAATATTTCTTTTCTTTGTAGGGATGTATATAAAGCCGAGTTGGGGGATATTTATTCCCTTTTACCTCTATGCATTATATTTAAAGAAACCTAGTATTAAATCCATTCTTCCCGGAATTATTGCAGTTTTAATTACATTATTTATAGTAAGCGCTCCGTTTGCCGAACATGGAGTAATTCGTTTTACTAAAGAGATGTGGGTTGATAAATATGTAATTCCGGTTAAATCTGTAGGAAGGGCTTCGGTTTCGGCATTTAATTTCCATACGATATTTTTGAAAGTGGACAGAAGCTTTTTCAATACAAAATATTTAAGCGTTATTCCTGCAGATAAACTGGGACTTATTTTCTTCTTTATTTTAAATATTACTGCTTTTAAGTTTTTGAAGAGAGAAAAGAATTTTCTTTGGGGTGTAACGGTGGGAATGTTTATCTTGGGAGTAGGGAGCTTTCTTTTTATGAGTAGTATGTTGGAAAGGTACTTCTTCCCGGGGCTTACCCCTTTAATAATTATTATGTTTACAGATTTTAAAACACTCGTGTATGGAATAATAATGAACTTTATTTTGTTAGCAAATATTATTTGGTCATTTTATAGAAGGGGATCTGACGAAATTGATCATCCGTTTACGGGGAACAACTTTTTACTAATAAGAGTATTATCTTTGGCAATTGTCTACTCCTTTACGAAAATTACCTCCAAAATGCTACAATTTAAGCGTGGCTGAATTAGAAAGCGAACATTTGGATCCTACAAGTGAAATTGGGCTTGATGTTGTTAAAAAAAGAGCCGTTAAGGGAATTGCTGCCTTAACAGGAAGAACTCTATTTATTAATCTTATTTCCTTTGTTGCCCAAGGCCTTCTTTGGGCCTTTCTTGATCCTTCCCAATTTGGGGTATTTTTGGTGGTTTCCGCAACCGTTAATTTTCTTTCCTATTTTGCCGATATTGGTTTGGGGGCAGCTTTAATTCAGAAGAAGGAAATGCCGGAGGAAGAAGATTACAGAACCGTTTTTACCGTTCAGGAAATATTGGTTTCAATTATCTTTGTCATAATTCTTCTTATGGGACCTGTTCTTGCCCGAACTCATTCCTTAACTCATGAGGGCTTAATGCTTCTATATGCTCTAGGCGGATCCTTTTTCTTAGCATCGCTTAAAAATATTCCTTCGATAATGCTTGAAAGAAAGCTTGAATTTGGTAAGTTTATTATCCCTCAGGTTTTAGAAAACATGGTTTACAGTGTAGCTGTAGTGTTTTTTGCCTGGCGCGGCTTTGGAATAACAAGCTTTAGCTACGCGGTTCTAATAAGAGGGGTTGTCGGACTTGTGGCAATATATATCCTTAATCCATGGAAACCGGGAATTGGCTTTAATCTAAAATCATTTAAGAATCTGATTCGGTTTGGAATCCCATATCAATTAAATAATTTCTTGGCAACGGTAAAGGATGATGGTATGACAATTGTTTTAGGAGGAATTTTAGGAAGCGCTGGAGTTGGAATTTTAGGAACTGCCCAAAAATTGGCCCAATATCCTTTAAGGTTTTTTATGGATAATGTAACAAAAGTTACATTTCCTGCATTTTCCAGAATGCAGGGTGATAAAAAAGAATTAGAAAAAAGCCTAACAAGATCAATCTTTTTTATCTGTGCTTTAGTTTTTCCATCGCTTATCGGTCTTGCAATTACCTTTCCTGTTTTAATTACCGTTATTCCAAAGTATGCCAAATGGTCTCCTGCATATATTCCCCTTATTTTTCTTTCAGTTAATTCGCTCTGGGCTGCGGGATCTACCCAACTAACAAATTTTTTGTCTTCTGTTGGAAAGATTAAAACTGTATTTAAACTAATGATTATGTGGACAGCCCTTACTTGGGCTTTGGTCCCTATTCTTTCCATTAAGTTTGGAGTTAACGGTGCTGCCTTTTCCTATCTTCTTATTGGTTCTTCCTCAGTAGTTGTATTTTATATTGTTAAAAAGCAGTTAAATTGGTCCATATATCATTCGGTTATAGTTCCGCTTCTAGCATCTTTTGTTATGGGTACAGCCATTTTTATTCTTAGAAACGTATTTCCGATAAATAATGTCTGGACTTTAGTAATTATGGTTTTGGCAGGAGGGATTATTTATTTAGGATCTCTTTATCTGGTGTTGGGAAGTAGTCTAGTTAACGATGTTAAAAAAATCTATCTTAGTATTCTTAAAAAATAATCTAATCTTAATTGTTTTACTTCTTTTAGGAACTGTCTCGTGGTTCTTAACTATAGCCAAAAGCGGAATAATCTACCCTTTTGGCATGGGGTTTTGGGGAGCAAATGGACATGACGGAATTTGGCACGTTGCCCTGATTAACAATTTTTCAAAAGGAGTGCTTGGTAATCCAGTTTTTGCCGGTTATCCCCTTCAAAATTATCATATTGGATTTGATTTTTTGGTTGCATTTCTATTTAAAATAACAACAATCCCAATCATTAATCTTTATTTCCAGATTCTTCCTCCCGTTTTTGCTTTTTTGATAGGTTTCTTAACTTATAAATTTGTTTTATTGCTAACAAACTCGAAAAAGTCTGGGATACTAGCAACCTTTTTCACTTTCTTTGGTGGAAGTTTTGCTTGGATAATAGGGAAAGGTGAATCGGGCTTTTGGTCCCAGCAGCAAATTTCAACTTTGATTAACCCTCCATTTGCGCTTTCCCTTATTTTTATCCTTCTTGGATTAATTCTTCTAATTAAATATCAAAACACAAGAAAGATTTTATTTTTGATTCTTGGCTCACTTTCCTTTGGAATATTAATTGAAATAAAAGTCTATGCAGGGATTTTAGTTTTAGGTGGACTATTAGTTTCGGGAATTTGGAGTGTATTTAAAGAAAAGAAGTGGGATTATTTAATAGTTTTTGTTTGCTCTTTGATTATTTCCTTAATAATTTTTTTACCTTCCCTTAGGGGGTCTTCAAAGCTTTTAGTCTGGCAGCCATTTTGGTTTTTAGAAACTATGATGGGGGCTACAGATAGACTTAATTGGGTCAGATATTATTCGGCAATGTTGAATTACAAATCAGGAGGTGTTTGGTTTAAAGGAATTTTGGCGTACTCAGTTTCCTTTGCAATTTTTATTATTGGAAATTTTGCAACAAGGTTACTTGCTTTTAAGAATATAAATCTAAAAAAGTTAACCTCTTTGGATTTATTTATCTGGTCAGTGGTTGGAGCTGGTGTTTTAATACCGACATTTTTCCTTCAGAAAGGGACTTCTTGGAACACAATTCAGTTTTTCTATTATTCTCTTTTCTTTTCGGGAATAATGGCTGGAATTGTTTTAGGGAGGTTAAATAAATTTGTGATATTACTATTTATTGTATTAACCATCCCAACAACAGTTATTTCCTTGAAAGATGTTTACCTGCCGGGGAGGCCTCCGGCAATGCTTTCCAAGGAAGAATTGAGTGCTTTAAAATTTTTAGAAAGTCAGCCGGATGGGATAGTTTTAACTTATCCTTATGATTCCGTTAAGGGAAAAGAAGCGGTAATAAATCCTCCAAGGCCTTTGTATTTATACGAATCAACCGCATATGTTTCAGCATTCTCCAGAAAAACAACATTTTTGGAAGATGAAGTCAATTTGGATATCACCGGGTATGATTGGAGGGCAAGACGACAGGGTGTAGAAGAATGGTACAAAGAAAAAGATCTCGAAAAGGCAAGGAACTTTTTAAAGAAAAATAACGTCAAATACATTTACTGGGTTAAGTCCCAAAGAGCCTTTTTGGGAGAGGGTCAATTGGGATTAACACGGCTATTTGAAAATAAAGAAGTAAACATTTGGAAGGTTGGAGACTAACTGCTACAATTTAAGGCGTGGGGAAGATATCTGTTGTAATAAGTACGCTAAATAGTGGGGACGATATATCCAAAGCTATTTCATCTGTTAAATCTTTGGCAGACGAGATTGTGGTTGTTGACATGGAGTCTTCGGATAATACCTCCGACATTGCAAAGAAATTAGGATCAAAAGTTTACTCTCACAAAAAAGAGAAGTACGTTGAGCTTGTTAGAAACTTCATGATTTCCAAGGCAACTGGAGATTGGATATTAATCATGGATCCCGACGAGGAAATTCCTCCAAAACTAGCTCTCAAGTTAAGAGAAATTGTTAAAAAACCGGAGGCTGATTATTACAGGATTCCAAGGAAGAATATGATTTTTGGGAAATGGATTAAACATACCCTTTGGTGGCCTGACTTTCAAATTAGGTTTTTCAAGAAAGGATTTGTCTCTTGGAACGAGGTTATTCATTCTGTTCCCATGACTCATGGAAAAGGAATTGATTTACCAGACAAAGAGGAGTATGCAATTATTCACAACAATTACAGAAATATTTCCCAATATTTGGAGAAGATGCTTAGATATACAGATGCCCAAAGAGACAGCCTTCTTAACGGTGGGTATGTGTTTTCTTGGAAAGATTTAATTAAAAAACCAGTTAGTGAATTTTTAGGTAGGTTTTTTGAAGGAGAGGGATATAAAGATGGTATACATGGTTTGACCTTGTCACTTCTTCAAAGTTTTTCAGAATTGGTGGTATACACAAAGGTTTGGGAAAAGCAGGGATTTAGCCAGAAGGAACTAAATAGGAAAGAATTGAAATTTGAGCTTCGCCAGGCTATGAAAAATACGATGTGGTGGCTTAGAAAAAAGCTTTCATGGTTAAAGTTTCTTTAATTATCCTCAATTGGAACGGTCTAAAGATGACTCGGGAAGAGCTTGAGAATGTGGCCAAGCTTAATACGAAGGACTTAGATGCAGAATGTGTTGTTGTAGACAATGGTTCAACCGACGGTTCTCAAGATATGCTTTCCGACTACACCCTTACCAATATGAAATACAAGTTTATCGAAACTAATGTAAATTTGGGATACGCCGGGGGAAATAATTTCGGACTGAAGTATTCATTCAAGGAAGGCTTTGATTATGCAATTCTTCTTAATAATGATGTCATTTTGCCTAAGGATATATTGACTAAATTGGTAGGAATTGCCGAAAAAGATCCAAAAATAGGCCTTCTTGCTCCAAAGATGTATTTTGCTAAAGGGTATGAGTTTCACAAAGACAGGTACAAAAAAGAAGACTTGGGAAAAGTAATTTGGTATGCAGGAGGGTTTATCGACTGGGACAATGTTTATTCAGGTCATAGGGGGGTGGATGAGGTGGATCGCGGACAATATGATAAGGAAATTGAGATAGATGCTGCAAACGGCGCCTGCCTTCTTATCAGAAATAAAGTAATTGCAGATATTGGCTATTTAAGAGATAGGTATTTTATGTATTGGGAAGATGCAGACTTTTGTATAAGGGCTAAAAAGGCAGGGTGGAAAATTGTTTATACACCCGAAACTTGCCTTTGGCACAAAGTTTCGGCATCTTCGGGGATTGGTAGTAATTTGAATGATTATTTTTTAACCAGGAACAGATTGGATTTTGGTTTAAGGTATGCTTCTTTTAAAACAAAGATGTCATTAATAAAAGAAAGCTTAAGGTTCTTGGTTAGGGGGAGACCCTGGCAAAAAATCGGAGTTAGGGATTATTATTTGGGAAGGTGGGGGAAAGGATCATGGGGGAAAAAATGATTTCGGCAGTTATATTAATAGGCGGAGTTTCTGATAAGGCTCTTTTAGGCAAGTGTCTTGATTCGCTTTCTTGGGCAGATGAGATTATTAAGGTTGAAACTAATGGAATGAAGGGAAGTTTTTCCGAGTGGAGAAACTATGGAGCAAGGCAAGCAAAAGAAGATTGGCTTTTCTATGTTGATTCTGATGAAGAGGTAACACCTCAACTTAGGGAGGAAGTATTAAAAAACATTATTGAAGGGAAGTTCTCAGCGTATGCAATTCCTAGAAAAAATATTCTTCTAGGAAGAAAAATGAGATTTGGTGGCTGGTGGCCTGACTATGTCCTAAGACTTATTAAGAAAGATTCTCTCATTGGTTGGGAAGGAGAACTTCACGAGCAGCCGAAAATAAAAGGAGAGATTGGTAAATTAAAAAATCCACTTATTCACAACAGCCATAGATCATTGGCAGAAATGGTTGAGAAAACAAACAAGTGGTCCGAAATAGAAGCAAAACTTCTTTTTGAATCGGGGCACCCTAAAATGAATATTGTAAGGTTTATTTCGGCAGGGGCAAGAGAGTTTTGGTATAGAGGGATTGTTAAACTTGGTTTTTTGGATGGAACAGTCGGTGTAATTGAAGTTTTCTATCAGACATACAGTAGATTAATAACTTATGCAAAGTTGTGGGAGTTACAAACTAAATGAAAGCAGCAATTTTTGATCCATATTTAGATACTCTCGGTGGCGGGGAGCGCTACTGTATGGCATTTGCAGAGATGTTAATTAAAAAGGGCTGGCAAGTTGATGTTGAATGGAAAGATAGTTCGATAAAAGAAAATTTTAAACAAAGATTTGGGACCGACCTTGATGGGATTAACTTTATTCCCGATATTAAGAAAGGGTCTGGGTATGATCTTTGTTTCTGGGTTTCTGACGGAAGCATCCCTCTTCTGCACTCTAGAAAAAATATCTTACTTTTCCAAATCCCATTTCATGACGTGGATGGAAGAACATTATTTAACAAAATGAAGCTTATTAGGATAAATCACTCAATATGCTACTCAAATTTTGTTAAGGGTGTCATTGACAAAGAATATGGAATTAACAGTAAGGTTGTCTACCCGCCCGTAGAGACTATAAAAATTAGACCAAAAAGAAAAGAGAATCTAATTACCTATGTCGGAAGGTTTTCTCAACTAACCCAATCTAAAGGCCAGGAGATATTAGTAAAGACCTTTAAAAGATTCGAAAAACAATATCCAGACTGGAAGCTTATTCTTGCAGGTGGTGGAGGAGTGGGTGCTGGGAATTATATAGATAAACTGAAAAAAGAGTCCGAAGGTCATAATATCAAAGTAATTGAAAGTCTGGATTTTGAAACACTTTTAGATATTTACGGCAAGGCAAAGATTTTCTGGTGTGCGGCAGGGTTTGGAATTAGTGAGAAGACAAACCCTGAAAGGTTAGAACATTTTGGTATGACTACAGTTGAGGCCATGGCGGCGGGAGCCGTTCCTTTGGTATTTAACGCGGGTGGACAAAAAGAGATCGTTGAAAACGGGGTCAGTGGAATTACATGGAATTCAACAGGTGAACTTTTAAAGTTGACTATTAAATTGATTGAAGAAAAAGGGAGTATAAGAATGTTTTCCCAAAAGGCGCGTCAAAGGTCCACCTTTTTCAGTTATGAAAGATTCGAGAAGGAAATTTCCAGTTTGATATGAAAAAGGTTTCTCTAGTTTTACTATTTACCATTTTTATTCTTGGGATTTTTTTAAGGTTTAGATATATTTATCCGGATAGAATAGTTTTCGGCTACGATCAAATAATTAACGTTTTTGACGCAAGAAAGATAGTTGATAATCACGATCTAATTGTTCAGCAAGTTACTCCAAATGCCCTGGGTTTAAATCATGGAGTGCTCTGGGATTATTTTTTATCAATCCCTTATTTTTTGGGAGGAGGCAACCCGATGTTTATAGCTTATTGGTATGCATTTATTAATGCGATAGCCATTATCTCGGTGTTTTTTTTCTCTTATTATCTTTTTCATAGTTGGCCGGCAGCCTTGGCATCCTCTTTTATCACGGCAGTTTCTTATAACATGATTTTAATTGCGGGTTGGATATCGAATACCACTGTTGTTTTATACCTAATGCCACTATTTTTCTTGGGGTTCTGGTTATACCGGAAAGGTCGTAGTTGGGGGCTGCCTTTGTCATCATTTTTGTTAGGTCTTTTTATTCAATCGCAGATGCTAATGGTTTATAATTTTGCGACGGTTATAGTTCTTTGGCTTGTATTTAAATTAAAACGCCCTAGTTTAAAAACTACCGCCTTATCGTTGTTTTCTTTTTTGGCTGCTGCCTCAACCATGATTATTGTGGAGGTAAGAACTGGATTTTCCAGTCTAAACGCCATATTAAAACCAACGGGTGTTTTGGATGAATCTTCAGTTTCGTTTTTAAGCCGGCTGGGTTTGTTCAGTAAAGGTTTTTTATCAACATTTTCTCAAAATCTGACTTCTTCGCTTTCAACGTTCGGCATTCTCATTGCCGTCGTGATCATATTGGTGATTATTAGATATGTCTTTAACTCAAAACTTAAAAGTGAAGAAAGAAATGCTTTAAAGTTGCTTACAATCTTCCTTTTTTGCCCTATTTTTATGCTTTTTATTGGTTATCACGATAAACCCTGGACGCTTCTTGGCATGGTTCCTGCTGTCTTTGTGGCTTTTGGATATGTGGTTACAAAAATTCCCTCTTTTCCGCCAAGAATATTGGTATTGTCTCTCTTTTTTTATTTGAATATGGCGGGATTTGTCCAGGGCCTTACAAAGGGTGAATTATTTATCGCCCAGGAGCCATCATCCACATTGAAAGGTCAGCTTGCAGTTCTTGATTACACGTACAGATCGTCAAACGGTAAAGAGTTTGCAATAAATTCTGTTAACTATCCTTTATATGAAAATACCTTTTGGTCTTATCATTATCTGTGGTATGGTTTGAAAAAATTTGGCTATTTACCCAGTTGGTCTGGGGGTGACCAGCTTTACCCTTACAACACACTTCAGAAATCGTCAGGAAAAGAAAAGATCTTTTATATGATAACCGACGAGACGGGATCTATTCCAGAAATATATAGGGAGATAGGGAGAAAATGGGGCTTTAAATATGGTAAGCTATTGGAAGAAAAGTTAATAGGAGGTTTTACTGTTCAAAGGTTTGAAAGGTTTAATTAAGATGAGAAAAATAACTTTAGTTTTGGTTTTTGCTATCTTTCTTCTTGCCTATTTTTTAAGGGTTATGTTTCTTCCCAAAAACTCCCTGACTTTTGGCTATGACCAGGCAAGGGATGCATATACCTCTCAACAAATATTAAAAGGCGATATCAAAATTCAAGGCCCTTCTGCCTCTACCCCCGGACTTTATCATGGAGTTTTGTATTACTATGTTTTAGCTCCGGGGTATCTTTTGGGGCACGGAAACCCAATAGTTACGGCATATTGGATGGCCCTAATTAATGCATCAGCCGTCTTTGTAGTTTTTTGTTTAGGCTATTTGTTTACAAAGAAGGCGGGTATGGGAATTTTAGCAGCTTTTCTTTTTGCAGTTTCTTTTGAGAGTACTCAGTATGCCACATGGTTATCAAATCCAACCCTGGGGGTATTAACGGTTCCCTTGATGTATTTGGGTCTTTGGCTATGGATAACAAAAGGAAAGGTCTGGGGACCAATACTTGCAGCCGTTGGTTTGGGTTTTTCGGTTCAATCAGAAATCTTTTTAATTTATCATCTCATTCCTCTTTGCATTTGGCTTTTTATATCAAGAAAACTAATCACAAAAAAATCATTGGTTATTTTTGGAGTAACCTTTCTTCTTTCCATTTCCACAATGATTATTTCTGAATTTAAGTTTGGCTTTAGAAGTATAGGGGGACTTCAGGCCATTTTGGTTGGTGAAGGTGGAAACTTGGCATATGCAAAATCGCTTGGAGATTATCTAGTTCTGTACCTTAATCAAATAGGAAGAATCTTTGCGTTTAATTCATATCCCGGAAATATTGGCTGGGGAGGGATGTTTGTAATTATTCTTGCAGCCAGCTCTCTTATTAAAAAGGATAAGGTTGGAGCTTTTCTTGCAACTTGGTTATTTTCCCATATTTGGGTTGTAACAGTTGGCGGAACAAGTACGCCATTTTTGATGGTAGGGATAGGCTCTGCTGTTTCTTTGATTATTGCCTACTATCTTTCAAAATGGTGTGGGAGTAAATATAAAGTTGCAGTTTTATTTGTTTTATTTATTTTAATATATGGGAATATTTCCATGATCTTTAAAGAAAATTCTAAAGGGTCAACTCTCTTTTCAATTCAGAAGGATATGCTTCTTTCTAAACAAATAAGTGCTATTGACTACACATATAGTCAAGCTCAAGGAAAACCATTTAGTATAAATTCTTTAACATCCCCTTTATATATAAATATTGTTTGGACTTATTTATATAAGTGGTATGGATTTTCAAAATATGGTTACGTTCCTTCTTGGCATGGGCGTGATCAGATCGGACAACTTGATAGTTTAGAGAAAGTTAAAAAGCCAGATGCTATTTCGTTTTTGATAATTGAACCCATGGCGGGAATTCCGCCTGAATATCTTCCATTAACAATTGGGGAAGAAGATTCGAAGACAAAACTTCTTGATGAAAAGTATTTTGGAGAACTTCGCGTACAAAAGCGTGGTCTTCAGTGATATTTCTATCCTGCAGTGATGTTCACACTAAGAAGTGATAAAATGCTGAAATGAAAGTTGGATTAAGGCAAGCAAGAGATCTTCATGGAAAAACTCCCCCTAACTGGTATTTTGAATCAATAAAAGTAGATTTTCTTCAAAGGATTTGGCATAAAGCTAGATTTTATAACGTTTCGAAAGTAATAGAACATGTTAATGGAAGCGTTCTAGATATTGGTTGTGCCGACGGTACCTTCTCTAAGGAAATTTTGGAAAAGTCTAAGGCAAGCAAGTTAATAGGCATTGATGTTTTGAAAACTTCAATTAGTTGGGCCAGAAAACATTGGAAAAACCCAAAGATGAGATTTTTAGTGGGAGACGCTCACAAACTTCAGTTTCCAAAAGAAACTTTTGACGCAGTTTTTATTATGGAGGTTTTGGAACATGTTGCAGATCCTAAGCTTGTTTTAAAAGAAGTTAAAAGGGTTCTTAAAAAAGGCGGCTATGGTGTTTTTCTCGTTCCTTCTGATAGTTTTCTTTTTAAGAGTATTTGGTTTTTCTGGCTTCGTTTTTATCCCAGAGGTTGGGTTTGGGAACATACTCATATTCAAACCTACAGAAGAAATTATTTAACAAAAATTTGTAAACAGGCAGGCTTTAAGATTGAGGTAGATAATAAATTCAATTTAGGCATGCTACACTTAGTAAAGGTAAGAAAATGAAAGCCTCAATAATAATCCCAAATTTTAACGGAGAACTCCTTTTAACCAAGAATCTCCCTTATGTGATTTCCGCCATGAATAATGAGGAAAACAATATTATGGAGATTATCGTTGTTGATGATGGTTCTTGGGATGGAAGTATAAAACTTCTTAAAGATAGATTTCCTCAGGTTAAAGTTATAAAACATAAAATAAATAGGGGATTTTCAGCAGCAGTTAATACTGGAGTAAGGGGGTCAGCTGGCGACCTTCTTGTTTTACTTAATTCCGATGTCGTTCCAAGTGAAGATTTTCTGGTTCACACACTTCCTTATTTTAAAAATCCTAAGATATTTGCGGTTTCCTTTCATGAAAAAGGCTATGGTTGGGCGCGGGGCGGGTTTAAGGATGGATATATCCAGATACTTTCAGGTGAGGAGTCAGAATCTTTTCATGAAAGCTTCTATGTCAGTGGCGGAAGTGGGGTATTTATGAGAAGCATATGGATGGAACTGGGGGGAATGGACGAGGAACTTCTATCTCCATTTTACTGGGAGGATATAGACCTTTGCTTTAGGGCGGAAAAAAGAGGCTACATAACAGCGTGGGAGCCAAATAGTCACGTTGTTCATAATCACGAATCCACAATGAGTAAACTTTCAAAAAACTATGTGGCAAGAATAAAAGAAAGAAATCAACTGCTTTGCCTTTGGAAAAATTTAACAAGCCCAAGCTTGGTTAGAAAACACATGGTAGGGCTTTTTGCCAGACTCGTGAGACATCCGGGGTATATTAGAGTGGTTTTAATGGCAATAGGAAGGTTAGGAATTGCCCTGAAAAAGAAGAAAAAAGAGATTAAAGAATCGAAAGTGTCCGACGAGGCAATATTTGGCAGGTTTTCCTAGGCGATATGACTGATTTATCCGTAATAATAGTTAGCTTTAATACCAAGGAGTTAACGATTGATAGTATAAAATCCATTGAGAAAGAAGGTTCTAACTTAAGTATCGAGGTTATTGTTGTTGATAATAATTCATCCGACGGAAGTAGAGAAGCCTTAAAAGATTTTATGACTGATAAATTTAAGTACGCTACTATTTTTAATGACTCAAATACTGGATATGCAAAAGCTAACAATCAGGGTATAAGGAAAGCTAGGGGTAAATATATTCTTCTATTAAATAGTGATACCTTAGTGCACAAAAATTCTTTAGGAAGTCTGGTTGAATTTTCTCAAAAGACTCCTGACGCGGGAGTTGTGGGTTCAAAACTATTAAATATTGACGGGAGTTTGCAGGGGTCCTGTTTTCATTTTCCAACCATTAAAAATGCAATATTGGAATATTTCTTCGGCAAAAAAGGGCTTTTTGACAAATATGCGCCTCAGGGAGATAAACCTTCTAGAGTGGACGCCTTAGTTGGTGCTGCGTTTTTGATGACACCCGAGGCAAGAAAGAAAGTTGGAATGTTAGATGAAAGGTACTGGGCATATTTTGAAGATATTGATTACTGCAGACAAGTTTGGAAAAACGGACTTAAGGTTTATTATCTTCCAACATCTGTGATTACTCACTATCACGGAGCCTCTTTCAAAAAGGCAACCAGCGATGACGCAACACGTTGGAGAAGGCTTATTCCTTCAAGCAAAATCTATCATGGTTTTATCGGCCACTATTTAATTAACTTAGTTATATGGCTGGGTCAAAAATGGCAAAAATTGTTAAATTTATAAAATCCAATAAGCTTCTTATCATAATCTTTATTTTTGCCGTTGTTCTACGTTTTTATAAACTTTCAGATATTCCCAACGGTTTTGACGGCGACGAAGCGGCTTTTGGTTACTATGGCTATTCACTAGTCCATAATCTTTCGGATGAATATGGGAATAAATTGCCTTTATATTTTCCCTCAATCGGTGACTATAAATACCCGGTCTATGCCTACCTCAGTACTATGCCGGTTTTCGTTTTTGGTTTAAGTGAATTTTCGACAAGGTTTTTATCTGCCCTTGCGGGAAGTTTGCTGACACTATTTTTATATTTATTGGTTCTTGAATTAACCAAAAACAAAAAAATAGCAATAATTTCGGCAATTTTGGTTGCAATTTCACCTTATTCAATTCTTTTTTCCAGGGGAGCATACGAATCAAATTTGGCAACAACTTTAATTGTTGTAGGCTTTTGGTGGCTTCTAAAAAATATTAATAGAGGAGGCGGAAAAATAATTTATTATTCCTTGATTCCGTTTGTTTTGGCTATTTTTACTTATTCTTCTACCCGAGTTTTTCTTCTTCTTTTCCTACCAATCTTTTTTCTAATTTTCCGACAAAGAGCTAAAACTTTAGGTAAGTTTACTATTTTGATGATTATAATTATCCTTCTTTCCTTTCTGAATCCCAAAGGCCTGGTTAGGGCCAATGACATCGGTTTTTTGAAAGATAGACTTCCATTGACACAAGTGGAAACTCTAATTAGGGAAGACGGATACGTTTGGAATGGTAAAAACCTTCTCTTAACAAGAATATTCCATAACAAAATTACACTTTTTGGTCTAAATATCGCTAAGCGCTATTTTGAACACTTTAGTCCCACCTATTTATTTTTGGAGGGAAATCCCAATCTTCCCAAATACTCAATTCCAGGTGTTGGACAATTTTATTTTTTTGAGGCAATTACAATTTTATTAGGATTTTTATTTCTTTCTAAAATTAAAAAAGAAGCGGGTTTGTTTTTCTTATTTTGGATTTTATTTTCGGCAATCCCTTCCAGTTTGACAATCGAAACCCCAAATCCGATAAGGGCGCTTGTGGGACTTCCAGCATGGGAAGTTTTTTCTGCCATCGGTCTTTACACAATTATTGAGCATTTTTCTCACAAAAGGAAAAGATTTGTCTTGGTTATAGTCTATTTAGTAATTATTTCTCACGTTATGTATTTTTGGCACCAATATAACCTTCACAAATTGATCCATCAGCCGTGGTATTCCGACGTCGGCGTTAAGGAAATGGTCATGGAGGTTAAAAAATTGGAAGGAAACTATGACAAGGTTGTTATTTCTAAAGATCCGTATATTTTCTTTCTTTTCTACAATCGGGTTAGCCCGCAGGACTTTATCAAAAGCTCCAATATTCTGCCCGAGAAAATCGGGGTTTGGGAAAGGGTTAATGGTTTTGGAAAAACGATTTTTAAAATGCCCATGGATTGTCCCAAGATAGGGAGATTAAACGTTTTATATGTCTGCCGTGGGGGAGATATTCCGATCAACTCTAAGTTAATTAAAACAATTTATTTTAACGACATGGTTCCTGCTTTTAATCTCATTCAATTTATACCTCTTTCTCAGGCTAAAAACGAATCACTACCTCAAAATGTTCATAGAATGGTCGAATCAGATAGTACTTATCCTGAAGGAATACTTTCGGAGGGAAGTGGTAGATATTGGTAAATGAAAAAGTTTTTAATTTTAGTTTCCTTGTTAGTTATTTTATTGCTTGGTAATAGGCTACGCAGTTTTTCCTATGCCACCGTTCCTCATCCTGGGGAAGTAGCCGATGAATATGCATGGGGCTGGTTGGGTTTAAGTCTTATTATTAACGGATATCCCGAATCATGGTCTCTAAATTCATATAAGGATACGGTATATAAAAAAATAAATGTCGATTCAATTTATGACAAAAATTCTGAAACGAAGCCTTTTGCAATTGTTAAACCCTCTTTTGATAATCCCCCTCTTTTTGGCCTCATTACCGGCGGCTATGCTTATTTAAAAGGTATCAGAAATTTTGAAGATGCTTCGGTAGCAATTTTAAGAAGACCAATGTTAAAGATTGCATTAATTTCAACGGTGTTAATATTTATTTTAACTTCTCGATTATATGGTACTGGAGCGGGTTTATTGTCATCCGCCCTATATTCAATTATTCCGACCACGGTAATTTCTTCCCGTCTTGCCTTGATCGAAAATGGTTACATTCCTCTATTTTTAGCCAGTTTAATATTGGCAGATCTATATTTTAAAAGAAAAAAAAGAATTCTTTGGATTTCAGCAGTTTTTTTGGCTTCCTTGGCTATTCTTTTTAAATTGTCAGCCGTATCAATTGTTCTGACTCTTTTTATTCTTGCGCTTTTTTATGGAAAGAAGGACAAAAAGTTTTTAGTTTACTCTGTCATTATCGGAATAGCTTCCAGTTTCCTTATTTTTATTACTTATGGTGCTTTAATTAATTGGCCTGTATTTGTAAGTACCATGATTCAGAACTCGCAAAGATTTTACGGTGCTGGGGCAGAAATTCTTTTACAGATAATTACTCAATCAAGAATTACGACTAATAGATTTCTTACGGATGGGTGGATTACTTTCGGTTGGATTTCACTAATGCTTTTGACTTTTACTGAATGGAGAAAAACTAAAGGCGGGGTATATTTGACCGTCTCTGTCTTAAGCTACTTAATTGTTTTAATGGTCTTTGGGGGCGAATCGTATGGCTGGTATAAATATCCGCTTTTTCCTTTCCTTGCAATTTCTATAGCAAGAATAATCCAAAAGATATATGAGTCTCCTAATATGTTAGTTATCATAGCCTTGGCACTTTTGCCATTTGGTTCAAGTGTCCATAGGTTGGTCGGATTTGTCGAGTTTCAACCATATGCCATCTATTTAAAACTATTTTCAATATTTGCTTTATTGGTTTTTTCTTTATCAATTTTTCTAAAAAAGAATATTAGTTTAAGGATTCAGAGAATATTGCTGGTGGTTATAATAGCATTTCTTTTTTGGTTGTCTATCAAAGAAATATTCTACTATACTATTGATAAGTGGTATTTTGTGACCTAGGTGTATGAAAAAAGTAAAGTTCCTTCTAATTGGAATTTTGTTAATAGCTTCATTTTTAAGGCTATGGAAATTATCCTATGTTCCTATTTCTCTTTTTGGGGATGAGGCAGATCTTGGTTATCAGGCTTATTCTGTATTAAAGACAGGGAAAGATTATTACGGCAATTTTATGCCGATTCATTTTCATTCTCTGGCCGAATGGAGGACTCCGCTTTATCTTTATTCGGCAGTTCCCACAGTTGCTGTTTTTGGTATATCTGCCTTAGGGGTTAGACTCCCTGCGGCAATATTCGGAATACTGGGAGTTTGGGTAATGTATCTTTTGGTTAAGGAAATTAGTAAAAACGAGAACCTGGGGCTTATTTCCGCTCTCCTTTTAGCAATTTCTCCCTGGCATATACAATATTCACGGGCGGGGTTTGAGGTTACTGAGTTAATATTATTTTTACTTCTCGGACTTTTATTTTTTTATAAGTCTCTTGCAAACGGAAAATTTCTTTGGCTTTCGGTTTTGTTTTTTACCCTAACTCCATGGGTTTATTCAACAGCCAAACTTTTTACCCCTCTTCTTATGTTATTTCTATTGATCGCTTATTGGAAAAACATATTTTCTTTTCCAAAGAAAAACTTAATAATTTCTTTTATCGTCTTACTGATTGTCGGTCTCCCAATTGTCTGGAGTACATTATTTGGGGGAGGGTCCCAGAGGTTTGACTATGTTGGAATATTTTCTGATCCGACAATGGAGTCTGAAGTGGGAACCGCAAGACTTGTTGATGCAAGAGCAAGGGGAGAAACAGGAACTGGGCTTAACCCAACACTACTAGATAGGGCAGTTCATAATAAGTTTACATTTGTTGGTAATAATCTTCTTAGAAACTATTTGCAGCCTTTTTCTTTTGACTTTCTTTTCAATAATGGAGATCCCAATCCAAGACATTCAATTCACCAAATGGGTGAATTATATAAAGTTGAAGCGATTGCTCTGATATTGGGACTCATATTTTTCTTTTCAAGTAAAAATCAAGAGAGAAGGGTTAAGGCGTTAATAGCATTCTGGATATTGGCAGGAATAATTCCAGCCGCTTTAACCCGTGATGGGGGAAATCACGCAACCCGCTTAATTCTTATTCTTCCACCCTTAATATTTTTAGTGTCTTTTGGCTGGTTGGAAATATATGGATTAATATCCAAAAAATACAGATTAATTCTTTTGGGAATGATTTCTTTTTTGTACTTTCTTTGCATTTTCTCCTACCTTCACAACTACTGGGTTCATAACCCTACCTATTCAGAAAGATGGTGGCACTATGGATTTAAAGATGGAATTTCCTATATTAAAGAAAATCAGAAAGATTACGACAAAGTAGTTATTTCAACTGCGGGGGAACCTCCTTGGATATTTTTTGCAGGGTTTTATGAATATGATCCCGCCAGCTGGCAGAAGAACTTTCCTATTGGAAACGATGTTGTAGTTCCGGGGATCGGGAAGGTTTCGCACATTGATAAATTCTATTTTGGCTCCCCCTCAGGAGGCGTATACGACTGGGGAGGTGCAATTGATAGCAAGACTCTTTATTTAGCTACAGCCAAAGAGGTTAATGTCAACTTGATAATGGAGCCGCAAAGAACTCCGGGAAACTTAACTCTTCTTAAGGCAATTGCATATCCCTCTGGGGAACCTGCATTTTACCTGTTTACCGGCAAAAAATGATCAGCTTATTAATCTCTCTTTTTGCAAATCTTTGGATTTATAAAATATTTACCGTAAATTTCCTTTTAGGAATATTACTTATATTAGTAGCAATATTGCTTTTTAAAAATAACAAATTCTTTTTGCTGCTATTTATTCCAGTACTATTTTTTCAAATTCAAACTACAAGTAAAACATCATTAACTGCGATATCAAACGATAACAGAAGAGCAATTGATATGAGACTTAGAAGTTACCCTCCAAAGTTTTTAAGACTTGGGTATTGGCTTGAAGAAAGAAAAGAATCGATCATTTTTAATAGGATTGTAACTAACTTTTTTGAAAACATGGATCTAAACTTGTATTTTTTCGCAAATAGTCCAAGGCAAAGGGTGGGGATTAAGGAATTTGAGAAATTTCCATATCTCCTTTTCCCATTTTTCCTTCTGGGTGTAGTTGATTTAATTTCAAAGAAAAACAAAATGTTTTGGTTAATATCATTTTTAGCACCGTTATTTGTTCTTTCAATAATAGGAAATCAAAATAGTTTGGGTCCGTTTTCTTTTTTTCCTTTTTTTGCCGTTTCAATTTATGAAGGACTTAAGAAATTACAAACAAAACATCTAAGAATATTAATTATTGTTTTGGCTTTGGTCATGGTTCAAATTATTTCGTATGAAATTAGGTAAATTAAAAGAAATAGTTTTGTTGACAGTTGTAATTGTGTTGTCGATATTATTAAGGTTTTACAAATTAGGGGAGATTCCTAATGGGCTATATGTTGATGAGGCAGTGAGTGCCTATAACGCATATTCAGTTTCGGAAACAGGGAAGGATGAATATGGTAAAACTTTTCCTGTAGCCTTTAGATTTTTTGGTTCATATTCCCCCCCGCTTTTTACATATTTAACAGTAATACCTGTAAAAATTATTGGATTGAACATTTTTTCAGCAAGGTTAATATCGGCAATATCAGGTGTTATAGGAGTAATTCTAATTTACTTTTTCTTTTCCGGCAGAAAGGGTTTAATTGCAGCCGGAATTTTTGCAGTATCCCCATGGGCAATTTTTTATAGCAGGGTTGGTTATGAAATTAACCTAGGGTTCATTCTACTAAGTTTAGGAATTTTATTTTTATGGCTGGGAATTAATAAGCCAAAATTTCTATTTTGGGCCTATATCATTCTTTCACTATCTACTTATGGTGCGCATTTTGAAAGGTATTTGGCTCCGCTTATAGTTCTTGCGAGTATTATCGTATTTAGAAGATTTTCCTTGTGGGGAGCGGTTGTTGCTTTAATAATACAAATTCTCAATATATATCTTTTTTTTACTCCAGCGTTTTTTGCTAAAGGGGGACTATTCTACCAGGATTTGATTGTCACTCAGGCAAAAAAAATTTCGGTTGTCCCGATGTTTTTGGCATATCCGCTTTCTTTTATTAGGGAATTTGCATCCAGATATTTGGGCTATTTTTCACCACGAAATCTATTTTTGCTTGAAGATTATGATTTGCAAAGATCGGCTCCCGGGTTATCGGTATTTTATTTCTGGATGGTTCTTCCCTATCTTGCCGGATTATATCAATTGATAAAAGAAAGAAAGAAAATCTTTAACAGATTTTTGATATTTCTTCTTATTATTATTCCTATTCCCTTAGCTTTGGTTAAAGATCCTTTCTCCTCTCAAAGGGGGCTCCCCATGCTTTTACCGATGGTTTTAATCATTGCACTGGGTTTTGATTATTTATTGTCAAAATACAAAAAGACAACTTATATACTATTAATCATTTTGATTCCAATATCTTTTGTTTTTCTTTGGAGATCATATTTTGTTTTACTTCCATTTGAGAGGGCAAAAATATGGGGATACGGTTATGAAAAACTTGCTGAACAAATTAAGGCAAAACCCGAAGAGGAATTTATAATTGATACCTCAAGGCTCAAGCCTCCCTATATTGAGATCGCTTTCTTTTTAAAGTACCCTTCCGCAAAACTTCAATTGGCAGTAGATCCTAAGATTAAGGACAACTATTACACAAATACTAAGTTTGATAATCATTATAAATTTGCTAATTTGGAAACAAGGAATATTGAATGGGAGAAAGATGTTTACAAGGATCAGGTTTTGGTTGGGGATGAATTTGCGATATCTGCCTCGCAGGCTAAAGAACACTTTTTGACGAAGGTTCTTGAAATAAAAGATCCCGTAGGAGAAATTGTTTTTGTGGGCTACAAAACAAATTCTGCTCAAAAGTGTTTAATGACTAATTTTGAAAGTATATACTGTAAAAACAAATGAAAAAGATATTTATTATTTTTATTCTTGCCTTGGTTTTAAGGTTGTCTTTAGTTTTTGTTGCCCATCACGGAGATTTGAATAACAACATTTCCTGGGGGAATATTACATTGGAGCGAGGACTTAATGGATATTATGAAGGAGGTAGCTGGCCGTATTCTAATCCAAATCAACCGCCCTTAACGATTCTAACTTTTGCTGCCACTAGTTATGTTTGGAGGAGTGTGGAAAATGCTTCGTGGTTTTTAAATAATAAATTTGAGGTTTTCCCGTCTGCTTTTATCTGGTTTTGGGAGGGGAAGGGGATGGATCTTACGGTAAAGCTTCCGGGAATAATTGCAGACCTTCTTATCGGATACTTAATTTATAAATTTTTAAAAGAAAGGAATAATAAACATGCAATTCTATTGACAGGTGTTTGGCTTTTTAATCCAGTGACTTGGTACAACTCTTCCATTTGGGGACAGACCGATCCCGTTGTTAATCTATTGGGACTTGCCTCGGTAATATTTCTTTTTAAGAAAGATTTGGTAAAGTCGTTGGTTTTTCTAACCTTATCCATCCTATTTAAGGGGTCTTTGGCTATTTTTATTCCGATTATTTTCGCTTATGCAATTTTTCAAAGATATTCTGTTAAGAAATGGTTAACCTCAATACTATTTGGTATGGCTGCTGCGACTCTGGCTTCAGTCTGGTTTCACCCCAAATGGGATCTTTTTGTTTGGCTGTTTAACCTTTACAAAAATAGAATTTTCCCCGGAGAGATAGGATATCTGACCGCAAACTCCTTTAATTTCTGGTGGATTGTTGATCCCGGAAAAATACTAGATTCAACATTGTATTTAGGTATTTCTGCAAGGGTGTGGGGAATCGTTGTTATTTTAATTACATTTATTATTTTAATTTTTTATTTATGGAAAAAACAAAATGAAAAAAAGTTGTTTATTTCTCTTATTGTTGTTTCCCTAATTTCATTTTTGTTTATGACCAGAATTCACGAGCGTTACCTTTATCCATTTTTTATTCCAGCAACAATCCTTTTGGGATCTTTCTCGGGGTTTATTATTCCGTATATTGTTTTTTCTTTAACTCATCTTTTGAATTTGTACAACCTATTTTGGGCTCCCGGGATTCCAGTCTTGGAAAAACTCTATTTAAAGCAGGCTTTTCCAAACGTAATTTCACTAATTAATTTAGCGGTATTTTTCTGGCTTATTCTGTATTTTTTCAAACTCCAAAAGAAAGATAATTAAGCTTACGATTGATATATAATGAAGGAGTGAGAAAATACTTGTTTATTGCCATTCTCTCTCTTGCTTTTTTGCTTCGGGTTGTTGATTTAGACAGATTCCCCTCAGGCTTTACGCCCGATGAGGCGTCTTTTGGCTATGATGCTTATTCTATTTTAAAAACAGGCAGGGATCAGTGGGGAGTAAAATTCCCTTTGGTTTTGAAATCATTTGGTGACTATAAGTCTCCCCTTTATACTTATTTAACCATTCCGTCTGTAGCAGCTTTTGGTCTAAATAAGATTGCGGTAAGGTTACCAAATGCCCTTTTAGGTGTACTGGCAGTTTTTGTCGTTTATTTGTTGACAGGTGAGATTGGAAGACTTTTAAAACTGGGGGAGAAAGAAAATATATATTTTCAGATTACAGCTGCCCTTTTTCTTTCCATATCCTCCTGGCATATTATGTTAAGTCGCGGGGCTTTCGAAGCAAACCTAATTACTCTTTTTTTGCCTTTGGGAATATATTTTTTTCTTAAAAAGAACTATTTTATTTCGGCACTTATCTTTGGGCTTAATCTTTTTTCATATCATTCGGCAAAAGTATTAACCCCAGTTATATTTTTGGGACTAATTTATTTTTTTAGAAAGAGATTTTTAACAGATTGGAAAAAGATACTAATTTCTTTCTTTATCTTTGCAGCCTTCTTCATAGTAATGGTTTATACATTGACAATAGGGGGAGCCGCAAGGATTTCGGAAAGAAGTATTACCGGAGGAGCATTGGAGGAGGGGGCGAGGATTAAAATTGCTCTTATTCAAAAGGGAGTAAATCCTATCTTAGCCAGGGTTCTTCATAATAAATATCAGGTTGTGGCGAACAGGTTCATAACGAATTATTCTCAATACTTTTCCTTCAGGTTTTTGTTTAAAGATGGTCCCGCCGAAACCACTTACGGAATGCTTCCTGGTCTTGGAGTTATTTACGGTTTTGAGGGACTGTTAATCTTGGGCATTATCCCAATTATTTTTCAAAGAAAGTATTTGAAAGTGGTTTTGATTATTTTGGTCTGGCTTTTTATTTCACCGGTTCCTGCGGCTTTGGCAACGGGCGTTGGATTCTCTGCCAATCGGGCTGTAGCAATGATTCCTTCGCTTCAAATCATTGAAGCACTTGGGGTTTTTGGGTGGTGGTTTATACTTAGGAAATTTAATAGAAAGACGTTAGCGGTTTTAACGTTTATTTTGTCTTTTTGGGTTGCCAAAGACATAAATAAATATTTTAAGGCATATTATTACGACTCGCCTAAAATTTCAGCCAGAGGGATGTCATATGGAAACCTTGAAGTTGGATACTGGCTCAAGGAAAATGTAGAAGGGAAGGTTGCAGTTATCAGTAAAACACTTTCGGAACCTCACATTTATATAGCTTTTGCAAATTCCTGGGATCCAGCCGATTATCAAGAACAAACCAAATCGTGGAGGTTTGATGAATCCGGGGTAAATTGGGTAGACCAGATACCAAACTACTCTTTAGGGCGTTATGTGTTCCAGAATGTGGATTGGAAGGTCAACATCGGAAAACCAAACTCCCTTCTTGTGGGTAGACCCGAACAGTTTTTGCCGAGCGATATCCCAACAAAAATATTTAATTATCCAGATGGGAGCGACGCAATATTTGTAGTCGATTCGAATAAACAGATATATGCGAAAGGCAATTAATGGTTAGAATTAATTTTACTATTCATTAGGTTCGAAATTGGGTAAAATGGTTAAGGTATGGAAAAGATTAAATTAAGTATTATTGTTCCCGTCTATAACGAAGAGCTATTTATAGCAGAGACTCTCAAAAAGATTACAGATTTCCTTAGGAGGAAAAACTACGGTTGGGAGGTTATTGTGGTTGATGACGGGAGTAGTGATAAAACTGGGGACGTTATTAAGGGTTTAAATTTTGAGGGTGTTAAATTTGATAGGTTGCCACAAAACCAAGGTAAAGGTGCAGCCATAAGAAGAGGTGTTGAGATAGCAGTTGGAAATTATATTATCTTTACTGATGCGGATCTTTCTGTACCTATTGAGTTTACTGATAAATTAATGGACAAACTTCAAATTGGATCCAGGGTTGTTATTGGTTCCAGAAGGACTGCTGGTGCAAAGATAATAAAACATCAGAATTTATTAAGAGAGAGCATGGGTAGGGTATTTACCTTCCTATCAAAGGTCGTAACTGGAGCAATGGTATCTGACTTTACCTGCGGTTTTAAAGGTTTTGAAGGCAGGGTAGCCAAAAAGATATTTTCAAAGTCGCTAATTAACCGTTGGGTTTTTGATTCGGAGATATTATTCCTAGCAAAAAAGTTTAAATACGAAATTGTTGAAGTTCCTGTCGAATGGGTAAACAGAGAAGATTCGCGTATTAAATCTTTAGGGGGTGCAGGCTATAAGTCATTTTTGGAACTGATGCAAATACGGCTAAATGATCTTGTTGGAAAATATGATTAGGAAATTTATTAAAAATCCCTTCTTTTTGCATTTACTTGTCTTTCTTATCACACTTCCTGTGGTATTTCAGTTAATCCGTCCCGGATATTACCCCATGCATGATGATTTTCAGGTAATAAGAACATTTGAGGTGGATAAATGCTTTAAAGACGGACAATTTCCCTGTAGATGGGTTCCTGATATGGGTTTTGGCTATGGGTATCCGGAATTTAACTACTACGCTCCCCTTCCTTATTATGTGATGGAACTGACTCATCTTATTGGATTTGGTTTTATCGCCAGCGTCAAATTGTTTATTATCTTAATAACTCTTGCTTCAGCATTCGGAATGTATGCTTTTTCGAAATATTTATGGAAGGACGAACTCGCGTCTTTGGTGGGTACCGTACTTTATGTATACCTGCCATTCAGGGCAGTTGATATGTATGTCAGGGGGGCACTTCCCGAACTAACTACAATGGCTATCATTCCATTTCTGTTTCTTTTTGCCTATAAAATGGTTCAAGAAGAAAAAAGATCTCTCTTTTGGTTTAGTCTTTCAGCTGCAGTCTTATTACTTTCCCACAATATAGGAACCCTGATTATTATGCCGACAGTTTGCTTATGGATACTTCTTCTTGTTATTAAGAATAAAAGTTGGAAGAGAGCTCCCAATATTATTGCAAGTATTGCAATTGCTGTAGGTCTAGCGGCATTTTTTGTAATTCCTGCCTGGCTGGAAAAGAATTATGTTCACATCGATACTTTAACCTCAGGCTACTTTAATTATCTGGCTCATTTTGTCAGTTTAAAACAAATGCTTTTTTCAACTCATTGGGGATATGGTTCTTCCCAGCTTGGAGTGGGTGATGATATTTCACTTGCCGTAGGAATAACTCAGTGGGTTTTGGCTTCAGTTGGAGTTCTTGCTGTTATTGTTACTAAAAAATTCAAGCATATTTTTGAGATCGTGTTTTTCTTAGGGATTGGCTGGTTATCGCTTTTTTTGATGCATGAGAAATCAAGCTTCATCTGGGAAAAGATATCAATTCTTTCATTTGTTCAATTTCCCTGGAGATTTCTAATTATTGCTGGATTTTCTTTTAGTGTTGCGTCCGGGGCAGTTGCACTTCTTAATAACAAACTATTAAAGTGGGGGATTGTTGCTATAACTATCATAGCTACAATCTTCCTTTATTCCGGTGATTTTCATCCAAGTCAGTGGTTAAGTGTTTCCGATAAAGATAAACTTTCCGGAGAGGCGTGGACAAAAGCAATTACCGCAAGTCTTTATGATTACCTTCCTGTTTCAGTCAAAAAAGCTCCAGACTTTGAAGCTAAGGCGGAACCTAATGTAATAATGGGGAAAGTAAATATTTCTGGAGACAAGGGAACTAATTGGCAAAACTGGAAGGTTAATGTTCTTTCTGAAAGCGCCATCCTTGAGTTACAAGTATATTATTTCCCTAACTGGACTGTTAAAGTCGATGGGAAAGATGCAAAGATCAATTATGATAACGTGCATGGCCTCATCAACATCACTTTAGCTAAAGGTGAACACAACGTTGAAGCAAGACTTGCAAATACCAAAGTACGCGGAATTACTAATATTATAAGTGCAATATCCCTATTGGGACTTGTCTATGTTTTAATAAAAAGAAAATGACAAAATATTGGAAGAGTGGATTATCAATATTACTTCTTTTGTTAGTCTGCGTCCCTGCTTCGATTTTTCTTTTAACGCCTGGATTTTATGAACCGCATGATTTGCACCACATTGCAGATATCTACGAGATGTTTAGGGCCTTTGCCTCAGGGCAAATTCCACCAAGGCTTGGACCCGATTATATATTCGGTTATGGTTATCCGCTTTTTAACTTTTACTATCCTCTCCCTTTTTATCTTGGGTCTTTGTTTTTTTCTTTAATAGGTAGTCTGACTGTAAGTTATAAGCTTGTGTTTATTTCGGTCATAGTAATTTCAGTTCTTGGAATGTATCTTCTTCTTAAAGAATTTTTGGATAAATGGGGAGCCTTTGTCGGATCCTTCCTTTTTCTTTATACTCCCTATAGAGCCGTTCAGATTTATGTCAGGGGCGCGATGGGGGAAGCTTTGGCACTTTCTCTTTTTCCCATTTTTACTTGGGCTATTATACGGGTTTTAAAAAAGCCCAATATAAAAACAAGCATTTTGGCTGGCATTATCGGTAGTATTTTTATTCTCAGTCATAATTATTTTTGGGCACTTTCAGCTCTTTGGCTGGTAACACTTATTTTTGTAGTTAAATATAAAAATAGGCTAATAATTTTAGTCAAACTTGTGTTGGCTGGGATTATTGCACTTGCTATTTCCGCTTACTGGTGGCTTCCTGCACTTATCGAGCAAAAATTGGTCTCGGCAACTACCCCTTTTCCTTTAATTGATCACTTCCCCTTTATTAAACAGCTTATTATTCCTTTTTGGGGATATGGCGCATCTCTCTGGGGTCCAGGGGATGGCATGTCCTTTCAAATAGGAGTAGTGAACTTAGCAGTAACTACGTTTTTGGTTATATTTCTTATTTTTGGTTATAGAAAGCTTAAAAATAGAAGCTTATTAAATCTTTCAATTTGGGTAATCGCAGGAATTTTAATTAATATTTTTATGATGAATGTTAGATCATATCCAATCTGGAAACTTATGCCTTTCTATGACTTTATTCAGTTTCCTTGGAGACTACTTTCATTCACGGCATTCTTTACGGCAATTGCTGCAGGAATTGCCGTTTCGATGTTGTCAGGTAAAAAGAAATATGTCCTCGGTCTTTTAATTGTGGGAGCGAGTCTCTTTCTTACCTGGAGTTATTTTAGGCCAAGTCAAAAATTTTACAAAAGTGATGACGCATACTTACATAGATTTTTTGCAAATAGATCTATCGAGGGTCAAACCAAAGGTGTTTCAGAAGAATACCTTTTATATAGCGAAGACTATCTTCAACTACCTAATTGGGTAAGTGTCCGGCCTAAAGATATCGCGGTTCCAAAGATTTCTTCTACTGACTTAAAAGTTTCAGAAGTTACTGAGGTTAATCCCGTTCACTGGGAGGGAAATGTAGAACTTGGGAAATTGGGAACAGTGATTTTCCATGAAATGTATTTCCCTGGATGGGTAGCGGAAATAGACGGTAAGATTATTTCTATTACCTCCGATGGTCCAAATGGGGAAATAACAGTTAAGCTAGAAGGTCAGGGAACACATAAACTTGAATTTTTCTGGCAAGAAACTCCTCTTAGAAAAACTGCGGATATAATTAGTTTGGTTGCGTTTGTGGCAGCCATTGGTATATTTATTTTGCCTATTAAGAAGAAATGAAAAATAGATTATTTATATCATTACTATTAATAATCGTTGCTGTTGGAGCTGTCCTCAGACTTATTAACTTATCAAGTTTTCCACCAGCCTTAAATTGGGATGAGGTTTCTCATGGATATAACGTGTATTCTATTTTAAAAACCGGAGCAGATGAGTGGGGAAGGGCGTTTCCAATACTAAATTTTAGGGCATATGGAGATTATCCTCTGCCTCTTAATTTATACCTTACAATTCCTTTTATTTTCTTTTTGGGATTAACAGAGTTTTCTATAAGATTTCCACACGCAATTCTTGGAATACTTACAATCATTTCAACATACTTTTTGGCTTGGGGGTTAACAAAGAATAAATATATAGGGTTGATATCATCCTTCTTGGTTGCCATTTCTCCGTGGACGCTGTTTACCTCCAGGGTTGTATTTCAATCTAATTTAAGCATCTTTCTTTTGGTAACCTTTATGGCCCTATTTGTTCATAGAGACAAAAAGAAATGTTTTTTTCCCTTATCGCTAATTCTTTTGTTCCTTACCTTGTTTTCGTACCACTCAACAAGAATATTCTCGCCACTTTTACTTATTGGCTTAACACTTCTTTTCAAGAAAGAATTTGCAAATAAGTTGGCGATTGTTATTTCAGTTATATTTTTTGTTGTAACCGCAGTAGTTTTTGTTAATCCTGAATCAAGGGCCAGGAGTAAATGGGTTTTTTTGGTAAACGAATCTGCTGTTAACAAAATAGAGGGAAAAAGAAATACTTCAACCCTTCCATTTGCAATTAAAAGACTAATATATAACAGGCCTACCTATTTTGCGGTAGAGTTTACAAAGAATTATTTAGAATATTTTTCTCCTAAGTATTTATTTATTAAAGGGGGTACTCAATATCAGTTTAGTGTTCCCAATCAGGGTTTGGAGTATTTAATAAATCTTCCATTTTTTTATATTGGACTAGTATTATTGCTTATTAGATTAATTAAAGAAAAGGATAATAACACAAAACTTATATTTCTTTGGCTAATCCTTTCTCCAATTGCAGCAAGTATTACAACGGAAAAATTTGCGGTACTTCGATCTTCCACAATGATTCCTTTGGTTGAGATTATTACAGCGGTTGGATTGATATATGTATTAAGTTTAGTTAAAACAAAGAAAAAATTATTTGTTTCTTTATACATAATTTTAATAGCAATATTTGCTGTTAAGTACCTTTCGATTTATTTTGGAAGTTATACTAAAGACTACTCCTGGAGCTGGCAGTATGGCTACAAAGAGGCGGTTAATTACGTAAAGGAAAATTATAATAAGTACGACAAGATCATTGTGACCAAGAAATACGGGGAGCCTCATGAATTTTTCCTGTTCTTTATGAAGTACGACCCTCTAATATATAGAACAGATCCTAATTTAATCAGGTTTTTCCAATCGGATTGGTATTGGGTGGATAGATTTGATAAATTCTATTTTGTGAATGATTGGCAGGTTAAAGATATGAAATTGGAAAGCGGAGGAAAAATAGATTGCTCACATTTTAAGTGCCTGCTTATTTCAAGTCCTGATAATGGTCCAGGCGGTTGGTTGAATATTTACAGAATTAATTTCTTAGATGGAAAACCTGCTTTTGAAATGTATGGAAACTAAAAAATATATATTAGTTGCTATTTTGATAATTGCAGCATTTTTAAGACTCTGGAAATTAGGAAGTATTCCACCATCCTTAACTCCGGATGAAGCGTCGCTAGGATACAATGCATACTCGGTACTAAAAACGGGAAAGGATGAATACGGAAAACTACTTCCTGTTATTTTTAAGTCCTTCGGTGATTACAAGCCGGGATTATATGTTTATTTGACAATTCCCTCAATATTTATTTTCGATTTAAATGAATTTGCAGTAAGGCTTCCTTCAGCACTTTTTGGCATTATCTCGGTTTGGTTAATATATTTAATAGTTAAAAAGTTATTTCAGAAAGAAAATATTGCCTTAATTTCATCTTTCATTGCTGCGGTTACTCCTTGGCTTATTTATTTCTCCCGCGGGGCGTGGGAGGTAAATGTTTCACTTGCCTTAACTTTGGCAGGAATATATTTCTTTCTTAAATTCTTGGAAGAAGAAAAGTATATTTTTGTAAGTGTCGTTTCTTTTGCGCTAACTCTCGTTTGCTATCAAGGAGCAAAACTATCAACGGGGATTGTTGTTTTACTCCTGGTTGTTATTTATTTTAAGAAAGTTAATAAACTAGAACCGAAGAAGATAATTGTTTCTGTGATATTGGGACTTTTAATTTCTTCCCCAATTCTTCTAAGTTTAGTTAATGGCCAAACAGGAAGGTTAGAAGTATTCAGTGTGTTTTCGTATAGAAGACCTACCGAGTATTTGAAAGCAATTTTGGATCAAGGTGGCGAGAAGGTTGGAAATTTGAGTTATTACCTCTTTCACTCCGAAGTATTGAATTTTAATAGAGGAATATTGGGAAGATACTTTAATCATTTTTCTGGAAGATTCTTATTCTTTGAGGGAGATTGGTCAAACCCGAGACATTCCGCTCCTAATTCCGGGGTGCTACTAACAACAGATATTATTTTACTTCTGGCAGGTATCTACGCTATTATAAGAAGCAGGTTAAGTAAGGAACACTGGTTTATTATTCTTTGGCTTTTATTGGCCCCGCTTCCTTCCATTCTGTCCCGTGATCAGGTACACGCCGTAAGATCTATGAATATGGTGGTTCCGTTAATAGTTGTTCTTTCTTTTGGCTTAAATCATATTTTGGAATTGATAAATAAGAATAAATTTAAAACAGTTTTATATTTAGGGGGCGGAACGATATATTTAGTTGGTCTTCTTTATTTCTTTCATTCATATTTTGTCCACTTACCTAAACACGATTCTCAGCTTTGGGAATATGGGTATAAACAGGTAGTAGAGACAATAACCCCCATTCAACAAAATTACAAAACCATTAAGGTGCAGCAGTCATTTGCCCAACCATATATTTATTTCCTTTTCTATCAGAAATATGACCCTGCTAAATATCAAAAGAATGCGAAACTAATAATTGCCGATTCAGCACTTGATGTTGGATACGTAATCCAAATTGACAATATTAAATTTGCTCCAATTGATTGGTCTGTTAATAGGGGAGAAACAGGAACTCTTTTTGTTGCGGATTCTATTAGAATTCCTCCCGAAGATTCAAAAGATGGCAATCTTTTTAAAATTATCTCGGAAATTAAATACTTAAATGGCAGGGACATGGCGTTTAGGATAATAGAAGTGAAATAAGCGAAGCTTGAAGATAAATTTATGAAAAAATATTTTCTCATTCTAATAATACTTTTAGCTTTTGTATTGAGGTTTTACAAACTTGCGACATATCCTGCGTTAAACGCTGATGAGGCAGCAATTGGCTACAACGCATATTCGCTTCTTTTAACAGGTGGGGATGAACATGGGAACTTATGGCCTATTCACTTTCAATCCTTTAATGACTACAAGCCTGGACTTTACTTCTATGTAGTTTTGCCATTTGTTAAAGTAATTGGACTTAATGAATGGGCAGTAAGAATCCCGGGGGCTGCCTTAGGGGTTCTTACAGTACTAATCATTTATTTACTTACTAAAGAGCTATTTAAGGATGAAAAGATTTCTATTTTTTCATCGCTTCTTTTGGGAATTTCCCCCTGGCATATTCATTTTTCAAGGGGTGGCTGGGAGGTAAATCTCGCAACATTTTTGATTGCTCTGGGCGTTTGGTTGTTTCTGAAGTACGTAAACGGATTTAGGCAAAAGTATCTTTACTTAAGCATTTTTGCTTTTGCTCTATCTTTATATGCGTACCATGCAGCCAGAGTAGTAGTTCCTTTATTGGGGGTTGTACTTGCTGCTATTTATTTTAAAGATTTATTTAGAAAGGTGAAGCCGATTGTCGTAGGAGGGATATTGCTAGTAGCACTTCTTCTTCCACTTCTCAAAGACCTTGTAGGGCCTGCAGGGATATCAAGAGCAGCTGGAGTGGGGTTATTTGCCGATCCAGGACCTTTAAATAGGATTAATGAGCAAAGGGGGGAGCATGCAGTTTTTACTTCCTTAATTCCAAAGCTTTTTCATAATAAAGTGGTTAATTACGGGTTAGCGTTTTTGGAAAATTGGGTGTCTCACTACCACGGAGAATTCCTTTTCCTTTCTGGGGATGCTATCCAAAGAAACAAAGTACCTGAAACTGGACAGTTATATCTTTTTGAAATTATTACTGTTGTCCTAGGTGTTATTTTTCTTTTAAGGAGGTTTGATAAATCTTCTAAAGTAGTTTTTGTATGGCTTTTGATTGCACCTTTGGCATCAGCTCTTACTTTTCAGTCACCTCATGCCCTAAGGGCCCACAATATGGTTATTCCCATAACAATAATAAGTGCTGTTGGACTGATGGTATTATTTAATTGGTTTGGGAGTTTAAAAAGATATAAGAATCTTCTATTTATTCTGTTCTCTTTTGTAATGGCTCTTAATTTTGCAATGTATTTGCATATGTATTGGGTGCATATGGCAAAAGAATACCCTTATTCTTCACAGTATGGAGTAAAGGAACTTGTAGATTTCGTAAAGAAAAACGAAAGCACCTACAAAAATATAGTAGTTACAGACAGGTATGATCAACCTTATATCCTTTTTCTTTTCTATGCAAAGTATGATCCAATAATGTTTCAAAAAGATCATGCTTTAACTCCCCGCGATCAGTTTGGATTTTCAACAGTAAGAGAATTTGATAAATACAGATTTATTACATTTGGAAAATGGGAGGAAGTTCGGGGTAGTTACCCAAATTCTTTGATAATAAGTACTCCGGCCCAAATTCCCCAAGAAGCTAATATAATTAAAAGGATATATGGATCTAATGGCTTTGAGTATTTTGATATAGTGGCAAATTGATATGAATAAACTTTCTGTAGTACTTGCCGTAAGGAACGAAGAAGAAAATATCGCAAGATGTTTAAATTCCTTAAAAGACATTGCTGATGAAATTATTGTTGTTGATGAATATTCGACAGATAAGACCAAGGAAATTGCAGAAGGCTTTGGAGCTAAAGTTTATGAAGAACCACACCACGCAATTTTTCACGTAACCAAGCAAAAGGCCATGGATAAGGCCAATTGTGAATGGATACTTCAACTTGATGCAGACGAGGTTGTAACTCTGGAACTTGCAAAAGAAATTAATAATTTGGTTAAAAACGGAAAAGAACCGGGTAAGCCGAAAGATTTATTCTTAAGACACCAAAGACTTATTGAAGAAAGGGATGGAAAAATCGGGAGAGAAGGAGGCGAAGTGGTTGGGTATTTTGTTGCAAGAAAAAATATGTTTTTGGGAAAGCCTTTAATACACGCAGGTGTTTATCCTGATGGAGTAATTAGGCTTGTTAAAAATGGAAAGGCACGGTTTCCCCAAAAGTCAGTTCATGAACAAATGATACTTGATGGGAAGGTTGGCTGGCTTGTGAATGATTTGGAACACAACGATTCACCAACGCTTAAAAGGTACTTTACCCGGTTGAACCGCTATATAGATCTCCACGCAAGTGAGTTAAAAGAAAGGCATGCTTCTAAAAATATTTTCTATTTTATTTACTATTCATTTTTTAAATCTTTCTATATTTTTCTAAAATTATTCTTTTACCATAAAGGTTTCCTAGATGGAGTTAATGGATTTCTTTGGTCTTTCTTTTCCTCTTTACATTATCCAATTGCGTATTTTAAGTATCTTACCTCTTGACAGGTGTCAGAAGTATGTCATAATTATGACATAATGTCACCACAACTTATTACAATGGAAGATTTTGCCAGTGTCCAGGAGGCTCAAGCCGGTATCACCAGGCTTTTTAATAAAGCAAACGATAAAGGCAAATTTGTGCGTATTATGAGAAACCAGACTCCCCTTGGCGTTCTTATCCCCAACAATCTATGGGAGTCTTTTGTTGAGGACTTGGAGGCACTATCCAGCCCAAGTTATTTGGAGTCTATCGAGGAAGCCAGAAATGATAAGAAAAGATACTCTTCTGATGAAGTCGATAAGATTTTGGGTATATAATTAGAGTTGTGTATTCATACGAATTTACTTCAAGAGCCTTAAGAGAGATAAAGAAATTAAATAAAGAGACTCAGAGATTGATTATTAAAAAAATTAAGTTCTATTGTGCTAAGGACTTATTTCTTACATCGGAACACCTTACCAACTCGAAACTTGGGAATTATAGATTTCGTGTAGGAGATTATCGAGTAATTTTTGATATAGATGGGAAAATGGTAACTATTCTTAAAGTTGGCCATCGAAGGGAAATTTACAGATAATACGATGGATCTAAAAAGTAAAACAGTTCTAATTACAGGAGCAAGTAAAGGAATAGGGAACTCTATTGCCAAAAAGTTAGCTCAAGAAGGGGCAAATCTTATTCTGGTTGCAAGGAATGAAGAGACATTGAAAAGTATGGTTAAGAATTTGGGTGGTGGAAACCATAAATATTATGTTTGTGATCTTAGCGATATCAAACAAATTAATAGCCTTTTTGAAAGAATTGTTAATGATTTTGAAAAAATAGAAGTTCTAATTAATGGAGCTGGTATTGGAATTTATAAACCGATTGAAGATGTATCTTATGATGAGTGGAGAGAATCTTTTTCGATAGGTCTAGATACTCCATATTTTTTAACGCAAAAATTACTACCTTTATTAACCAAATCTGATAAATCGCTTGTAATTAATATAGGTTCAGGGATGGGAGTAATTCCTGCCGCAGGAAGAAGTGTTTATTGCTCTCTTAAGTTCGGCCTTAGAGGAATGACCCTGAGTCTTGCCGAAGAGTTTAAAAGAACTAATACCCAATTTGTTTTACTAACCTTGGGTAGTGTATTGACTGGTTTTGGGCCCAAAACTATGGAGGAAAAGAAAAATGAAGGTAAGGCTTACCTTACTCCAGAATGGGTGGCCGAAAGGGTTTTGGAGATTATTCAAGAAGATGGCAAGGCTGTGGAATACACTTTTTACCCCTCAGATTACAAAGAGGAGTGGCAAGCTGTAAAATAAGAGTATGAAGGTTGGAATTCATTTAGGGGGTAGTAGAGGGGGTCATGAGGTCAGGGGAATTGGAGTTCATACATCAGAGCTTGTTAAAGCGATAAATAAGGTTAAAGATAGTAGTATTCAGGTTAGCGAGTTTGATCCTAAAGAAAAATATGATCTGATTCACTACACTTTCTTTAAACCTTTCTCATTTTCAGTTGCCTTTAAAAAGGAAGCAAAGAAAGTTGTGTTAACGATCCACGATCTTATTCCTCTTATTTATCCTAAACATTATCCCGGTGGGGTGAGGGGAAATATTATATTTTTTATTCAAAAACTTCTGATTAAGAAAAATATAGATGCTGTTATTACAATATCCGAAACATCAAAGAAAGATATTTGTAGATTTTTGAATGTTGATCCTTTAAAAATACATGTTATTTACCTCGCTCCAAAGGCGGTATTTAAGAAGGTAACTGATAACGAGTTATTAAATTCGATTAAAGAAAAATATAATCTTCCTGATAAATTTGCATTATATGTTGGGGATGTTAATTACAACAAAAATATTCCTAATCTTATTAAAGCCTGTGAGATTGCAAAGATAAAGTTGGTAATGGTGGGGAAACAAGCTAAAGAAATTGAAAAGGGAGATTTAAATCACCCAGAACTTATTCATTTAAAGAATGTTGATTTTTCAAAAGTGATGAGATTGGGATTTGTTCCAGATGAAGAACTTGCGGCAATATATAACTTAGCCACGGTTTCTGTGCAACCTTCTTTATATGAAGGTTTTGGATTACCCATCCTAGAAGCCTTGTCTTGCGGTTGTCAGGTTGTTGCAAGCAAAATCCAAACACATATTGAAATTGCCGATGGGTTAGTAACATTTGTTGACCCAGTAAACACTGAAGATATTGCAAGAGGAATTTTAAGTCACAGGAAAGCAGACATTCTTTCTAATAAATACAGTTGGGAGAAAACCGCCAAAGAAACTTTGGAAGCATATAAACATGTCTAAAAAAGACTTTTTATTTATTCTTTATTCTTTTTTATCCTGGAGAATTTTACTTTTCGTAATTTTGTTCTTCGCTATCAAAAATGTTGCCCTTCAACAGAATTTTTTAGGTGGGGGAATGCAAGCATATTTAAGATCCCCTTGGCTGTGGGCTTGGGCAAATTTTGATGGAGAGCATTATCTTGCAATTGCAAAAGAGGGATATCATTTAGCAGAACAGGCGTTCTTTCCTTTATACCCGTTATTAATTAAGTTTATTGATGGTGGAGTATGGGCAGGGATTTTGATATCAAACATATCATTTCTCCTCGCATTAATCGGTTTTTACAAACTATTAAAGTTGGATTTCTCCGAACGAGTTTCTAGGTTAGCTATAATTCTACTTCTTCTTTTCCCGACCTCTTTTTATTTCAGCGCAGTTTATACAGAAAGTTTATTTCTGGCATTAGTTGTTTGGTCATTTTATTTTTACAGAAAGAATAATATTTTATTAGCGTCCTTTTTGGGGATGTTTGCATCGGGCACCCGAGTAATTGGTGTAATTCTTCTTCCGATATATCTATTGGAACTATTTAAAGACAAAGTCAAATGGGAGAAAAAACATCTTTGGCTTCTCTTAATTCCTTTGGGGTTAGTTTTATATATGTTTTATCTTGGTAAATTTTACAGTGATCCTTTGATGTTTTTGCATGCGCTCCCTTCTTTTGGTGAGCAAAGATCGTCTGTTCCAATACTTTTACCTCAAGTTATATATAGGTATGTTTTTAAAATACTTCCTAATTTGAATTATTCGTATTTTGCCGGAACCTTTACGGCGATTATGGAATTTGTTGCAGGAATTTTATTTTTGGTTGTTTCATTAATTTCTCTTATTAAGCTTAGGCTTTCCTATTCTTTGTTTTTAGTCTTAGGTTATTTAATCCCTACCCTTTCGGGGAGTTTTTCGTCGCTTCCCAGATATGTCTTAGTTCTTTTTCCGGCATTCATTCTTTTTTCGGTTTGGCTGAACAAAGCTCCTAGTCTAGTTAAGATTATTTGCTATACAATACTACTGGTATGTTTCGTTATCTCGTTGTCTCTTTTTAGTAGAGGATATTGGGTTTCTTGAAACGAATGAAAATATTAATTACAGGATCGAAAGGCTTTGTCGGTAGCCATTTAACCGGGGCTATATCTCAAAACCATGAAGTTATAAATTATGACATAAAAGAAGGTAGGGATATATTTAATGAGAATCTTTTAAATAAATGCCTTAAGAATGTTGATGTTGTGGTACATCTGGCCGCCTTGGTTTCCGGAGCAGAATCTTGGGAAAAACCGGAGGAATATTTGGTAAACAACGGCTTAGGTACATATAGGGTTGTTGAGGCTGCCATAAAAAATAAAGTAAAAAGGATAATTTCTTTTTCGTCTGCGGCAGTTTATGGGAAACCACTAACTCCTTATGGAGCATCCAAACTTTGGGCGGAAACTATACTCAATATGTATAAGGATCAAATAGAAGCTGTGATTGTCAGACCTTTTAATATATATGGTGTGGGGCAAAATCCTGCCTATGGCTATGCGATTCATAACTTTAGCGAGGGAATAAGAGAAAGGGGCGAGATTGAAATATTTGGTTCCGGTAATCAAACCAGGGATTTTGTTTTTATAGACGATGTTGTAAGAGTTGTAGAAAAGCTTATTTTGAGTCCTTTGCCGAGCGGACCTGTCGATTTAGGAACCGGAAAAGATATTAAAATTAAAGACTTGGCCAAGATAATAGGCAAAATCTTGGGCAAGAAATATAATATTAAGTACCTTGATGCAAGGAAAGAGCCGTTTGTAAGCAAGGCAAATCTAAAGGCGCTTGGCAAAATTGGAATAAATGTCTCTGATTTTACTGGCATTGAAAAAGGTTTGAAATCTGTTTTACTGAAATAACATGAAATACTGGAAAAAGCTAATTTCTCACCCTCTTTTTTCGGGAAGTCTAGTGATGGTGGGGGGTAGCATGGCGGTTAATGTAGTCAACTATCTCTACCACGTTTTTATGGGTAGAATCCTTGGTCCGGCGGATTACGGAATTTTAGCCAGCCTTTACTCGATTATTTATTTGGTAGGAATAGTTCCGATTTCGGCCAGTGTTGCTATAGTCAAATTTATTTCCTCAGCTAAAAGCGAAACAGAGGTATATTCAATATATCTAGCGCTAAAAAAGTTTGTATTTTTCCTTGCCTTAATTGTCTCTTTAGCTCTTTTGATCGCATCCCCGTTTATTGCCAAATTTTTAAATATCTCCAATTTTTGGCTAGTCTCTTTAGTTTCTGTGATTCTCTTTTTTCTAATAATAACGCTTGTAAACCAAGCCACTTCGCAAGGCCTTCTGAAGTTTTTAGGTAATGTGGTTCCCAGCTTCATATCTGCTGTAGTAAAGCTTATAGCGGGCTTGGCGCTGGTTTTTTTAGGCTTTTCCATATTTGGAGTGATGGTTGGGATAGTGATTGCCGTAATATCTGCTTATATATATTCTATATGGTTTATCGGTCGGACCCTCCAAAAAAAGTCGGGACCGGCATATAAACTGACGCCCTTTTTCATTTATTCTCTCCCAGTGTTGGTCCAAGCTTTTGCCTTTACCTCTTTTTTTACTGCTGATGTAATTTTAGTAAAACATTTTTTTCCTGCATTTCAAGCCGGAATTTATGCCGCACTTTCAACCTTAGGTAAAATAATATATTTTGCAGCTTCTCCGATTACAGCGACGATGTTTCCAATTGTTTCAAAAAGAAAGGCGAGCGGTGAGGGTTATCGGAAAATTTTCCTTGTTTCCCTTGTTGTTACCATATTGTTGTCTACGGTAATAGTACTTTTCTACTGGCTTTTCCCGAATATTGCAATCGGAGCTTTGTATGGTAAGGCTTACCTTTCGGCAAAAACAGAACTGGTTTGGATGGGCATCTTTATCCTTTTTTATAGCCTGTCTTATCTTTTGGTTAACTTTTCACTATCTTTGGGTAAGGTTAAGATAGTTATTTTTCCTCTTCTAATCTCTTTAATTCAAATTCCCGCTATATGGTTTTTTCATAAGAGTATCCTGCAGGTTATTCAAATCTCCTTAATTTTAAGCGTTTCGCTATTTTTGATGCTTGCGCTTTATTTGGGGTATAATCGGCTGGACAAAGCCTATGGAAAAAACTAAACGTTTTCTGTCGGTGATAGTTCCTGCATATAAGCAGGAGGCAACTATTAAAGATGATCTTGAGACAATCGATGCTACTCTGAAAGAGGGTCTGGGTGCGAATTATGACTATGAAATAATTTGCGTCGTCGACGGCGAGTTGGATAAAACTAAAGAAAATGCCGAGAAATATAAATCTCCGAGAGTAAAAATTCTTTCGTACAAAGAAAATAAAGGCAAGGGTTATGCCGTGAGGTTCGGCATGAAGAATGCCAAAGGAGATTTGATTTCCTTTTTGGATGCTGGAATGGAGATTTCTCCCAAGGGAATTATGATGCTTATGGCTCATATGGATTGGTATAATGCCGATATTATAGTTGGGTCTAAAAGACATCCGGCATCCAGGGTTAATTATTCATTCTCCAGGAAGATTTTTAGCTTAGCCTACCACTTGGGAATCAAGGTTCTTTTTGGCCTTAATTTAACCGACACGCAAAGCGGAATAAAAATTTTCAAGAGAAATGTAGTCGAAAAAATACTCCCAAGGCTTCTAGTTAAAAGATATGCCATGGACATTGAGATGCTGGCGGTTGCTAATTACTTAGGCTTCACAAGAATTTACGAAGGACCGATTGAGGTGCATTTTGACGAAAGGACAAGCAGAATTAATTGGTATGACGGCTTTAGGGCTATTTGGGATACGGTGGCCGTTTTCTATCGCTTAAAGATTCTTCATTATTATGATGACAAAAATCGTCAACATTGGCTTACCGATTAAAAAAATTCTTCTCCTTATCCTTTTGATAATTGTGTTTTTGTCCTGTGGGATACCTGCAGTTTCAGCTCAAAGCAGGGTTCAATCAATAACTATAGTAAACCCCGTAAGGTTAAACCGGGGTTCGCCTTTGCCCGAACAAAGTCTGATGGCAGAATACAGGGTGATTAAAAATAGCAATTTACCTGCAACATGGCTGTTTACTTTTGAGGCTTTAAAGGATAAAGGGGTTTTGTTGGCGGTCAAAAATATGGATCAAAAGCAGGAATTCGGAATTTTTCTCGAAGTTACTTCAAAATTTGCGCAGGCTGCTGGAGTTGAATATCACGATACAGGTTTTTGGCATCATTCAAATAGTATTTTTCTTTCCGGTTACACCCAAGACGAAAGAATAAAACTGATTGATACTGTTTTTGGTGAATTTAAAAAAGTTTTTGCAAATTATCCTACTTCTGTCGGTTCTTGGTGGACCGATTCCTTTTCTCTATCATACATGAAGGATAAGTATGGGATAACAGCTAATCTTGGCTGTGCCGATCAGTTTTCAACAGACGGCTACCAGCTTTGGGGGCAATACTGGTCGACGCCATTTTATCCGAGCAGATTTCATGCGGGAATCCCAGCAAGCGATCCGTCAGTCAAGCTTGATTTGGTAACTATCCAGTGGGCTTTGCGTGACCCGTTAAACGGCTACTACAGCAGCCTATTTAGTACTCAGGACTATTCTCTTAATGCTGATAATCTGAAGTTCGATTATTTCCAAAAGCTGATAAAAATTTATGATCAGGTGACGGTTGGTTTGGAATCAGATTTGTCACCGGAGGCTTATGCTGGCGAGTACCAGAAACAAATTGATTATGTTTCTGAACTTCAAAAAAAAGGTGAAGCTAAAACTATGACGATGAAGGATTTTTCTTCGTGGTACAGAAAAGAGTATCCGAATTTGTCACCGGCAGTATTAATTAAAGCGGATGATTTATTGGGAACGGGAAAGAAAATTACCTGGTACCAGTCTCCCTTTTATAGGATCGGTATTTATTATTTTCCTGATGGTGGAGAGACTGAGATAATTGATTTAAGAATTTACAATCAAGATATTTATGAACCCTATTATTCTTCGCCAAATAGGGAATTTGGTTTATTTATCAATACCCCGTCGGTTTTTGATAAGGCAGACAGCCAATTGAATATCTGGAAGATTAAAGGCAGGATTGAGTCAGAATTTCAAGAGGACTCATTTACTTTAAAAGGGGAACTTGGGAAAATTCCCAATGTTTTGGATTCTTCTTTATTTAGTTTAAAAAAAGAAGGGGATAAATTGACGGTAAAATTGAACAAAGGTTGGATCACCAAAGGCTTGGGGAAAGTTGTCAGGGATTATTCTTCCGAGGCAATTCATTTTTTCAAACAGGTTAAGTTCCCATTGCTTTTGCTTAGCGGTCAAGGCTGGCAATATTTTCAAAAGGTAAACTATTTAATTCCTACAGGAGAGCTTGAAGCTTTGGAGAAGCTTGCGTTTTTACCGAAGGGTAGGGTCTTGGTCTTCGACAACGAATGCCTGCAATGTGAGTTTCACACACCATTTAAGCCGCCTGCATTTGCAAATTTAAGAAGTTATGTAAGAAAATATGCCAAACACTCGATCGTTTATAATTCTTCGGTTTTTAAAGTTAAGACACAGAAGGAAGCAAAGAAGGAGTTTGATAAATTAAATGTAAGATATGTCTATCTGGTTAAATTTGAAGGCTATATTGAAAGGCTTCCTTTTTCTCCTGGAGATTTGGGAGTCGAAAAAATATTTGAGAATGCTAATGCCCAAGTTTGGGTAGTAAAATAAGAAGATGAATATATTAGTCCTCGGTTGGCGGGATCCGAAGCATCCTTTGGCGGGGGGAGCTGAGCAAGTAATGCATGAGCATATGAGGGGGTGGCTTCAGGGCGGGTATAATAAAGTGACTCTATTTTCATCAGGGGTTAAAGGATTGCCTGAAAAAGAAACCCTAGACGGAGTTGAAATTATCCGGCGAGGCGATCAGTATTTTGGTGTTAAAGTTGCCGCCTTTTTTTATTATTTAAAAAACAGGAAAAGAATTGATTTTGTAGTAGATCAGTTCCATGGCATTCCTTTTTTTACACCCTTATATGTCAAAAGGCCGAAACTGGCGGTTTTACAGGAAGTTGCCGGCAGGGTATGGTTTTTAAATGAGTTACCTTTTCCGCTTAACTATCTAGTCGGACTTTTTGGATATCTGATCGAACCAATAATTCTTCTTTTTTACAAGCAGGTTCCTTTTATGGTCGGTTCAAATTCAGCAAAGGACGATCTTATTAAAATGGGCATTTCGGATAAAAAGATCACTATTGTTCCTCATGGCGTGATTGTTTACCGGCCGGCACCATTTCCGAATAAGGAGAAAGTTAAAACAATAACCTTTCTGGGGGCCTTGGCAAAAGATAAAGGAATTGAAGGCGCCATAAAAGCATTTTCAATTCTTGCTAAAAAAGGCGACTTCCGATTTTGGGTTATTGGCAGGGGCTCGCCGGATTATAAAGACTTTCTGACATCAACCTGTGAAGAGTTGGGAATTGTTAAGAAAGTCAGGTTTTGGGGATATGTTTCCCAAACGAAGAAGTTTGAACTTTTGGCACGGTCCTATATTTTAATTAATCCCTCAGTACGGGAAGGCTGGGGACTAGTAAATATTGAAGCAAACAGTGTCGCAACGCCGGTTGTTGCCTACGCCTCTCAAGGATTAATCGATTCAGTTAATGATGGCCAAAGCGGAATCATCTGTAAACAAAATAGGCCGGATTCCATGGCCGAAGAGGTATTAAGCTTACTTGCTAACAAACAAAAATATGAGAAACTGCAAAAATCTGCACTCCTATGGAGTAAAGGTTTTATTTGGTCGAAATCAAGGGAGATAAGTTTGGGTCTGATTGAAAAAATAAAGATGCGTTCATTTTGATTCCCATTGACACCCCTTACCATTTCCCGTATTCTATTTAAAGTAATGAAACCCTTAAAGAGTTTAATAGCCGCCCTATTTATTTCCCTTATTCTTATTTCAGGGGGTTTTAATATAGCCTCAGCTCAAGAGACTAATGTTGATTCATATGAACTATTTTGGCCTTTAGTTGCCGGTAAAACTTTGGGAGAACCCCTTTACTTTTTGAAGACTTTTAAGGAAAATATTCGCGAAATAATTATTGTGGGCAATGCTCAAAAGGCCGATTACAATGTTCTGCTGGCGACAAAAAGAATATTGGAAGCAGAGAAGTTGATTAATCAGGGAAAGATTAACGAGGCGAAAAAATCTTTAGAAACTGCAAAAATCAGGATTGATAAGGCCGAAAAAGGTATTGTTATCTCCAAATCATCGGGGGAATTGGACGTGGTCAGTCAAAACCTCAATAATCAGTTAACGAATATTGCCACGTTTACAGACTGGTTATCGGGTAAAAATAATGAAACTCGGGATTTGCTTCTAAATATTAATGAGAAAGCGTCTTCGCTTCTGACGAAAATTTAACGATTTTATTGTTAAGCAATATCGTGGTAGTATTTACCCTCGCACTATTTTAGAATACAAGTGTGGCAAAAAATATTAGAATTGGGATTTTGACCCATAATTATCCAAAAGCGAAGGGGGAGAGGAAAGATACGGGGATTTTCATCTACGATTTTGCCCAGAAATTGGTAAAAACTAACAAAGTATTTGTTTTTTGCCCCGACTCTGTCGGCGAAAAGGAAGATTATAAGAACGTTCCAGTGACATGGTTTGAATGGGGCGGACCAGATAAAAAATTTGGAAACTGGAGCTTCTTTTCTCCACTATCTATTTATCATTTTTTTAAGTTGATAATTGTTGGGACAAAGAAAGCTGTTGCTTTCGCCCAACAAAATAGACTTGATTATTGCTTGTCGGCATGGAGCTTGCCCTCGGCGATATTTGCCTATGCGGTCAAAAAAAAACTTAAGATTCGTTATGGAGTTTGGAATTTGGGTTCGGATTTAAATAAATATGCCAAATTTCCGATATTGAGGCAATTGATAGTCCTAAGTCTAAAAAATGCCGATAATCTTTTTGCCAATAGCTACGATCTTTGCGGCAAGGTTGAAAAACTAACAGGGAGAAAGTGCACCTTCATGCAATCCGTCACCAATATCCAAACAGAAAATATAGAGATGCCCGTTTTGGATAGAAATTTATTTAACTTTCTTTATGTCGGCCGGCTTGAAAGGGTAAAAGGTCCTGATATTTTACTGGTAGCATGTACAATTTTAAAAAAGGAAACACAGAAATTTAGAGTAAATGTTCTTGGGGGCGGGAGCATGTATGAATTCTTATCTAAAAGGATGTGCTTCCACAGTTTGGGAGATTTGATTAAACTTCAAGGTTGGGCTGATGAAAAGAAGGTCGCGGGTTATATGAAAGCTTCAGACTGTTTAGTTATTCCATCAAGAAGTGAAAGTCTGCCACTTGTCATTATTGAGGCAGCCAAGATGGGGCTTCCTATTATTGCGACTAATGTTGGAGACTGCAAAAGATTGATTGATAAATATATGGCCGGGTTTTGTGTTCCAAAAGAAAGTCCCATTAAGTTAGCAGGCGCCATGAAGAAGGCCGTATCGGAGGGAAAACTTTTTAGAGAAAAACGAAGAAAGTCTCTATTAGAAATGACTGAGGGTTTTACCGAAGAGGAATCGGTACGAATATTATTACAAGCAATAGGATAAAGTATATGAAAATCAAAAATTGGAAGTTAGCCATTTCTTTTACTCTGGGACTTTTGTTTTTTGTTCTGGGTATTATTACTCTTCCTCACTACGGGATTAACTGGGATACTATAAACCACCTCCCCCGTGGCCAATTTTATCTGCACTATTTTCTTACTGGGGAAAAAGATTATCTATCCCTGCCCGCCCCCGAGCCTTATTGGCAAGATCCGAGTACTCTGGCTATAAAAACAAATGTCAAGGCTAATAATATAAATTACAGAAGCCTATATCAAATTCCCGGCTTCACCTATAATTTTTTGATGTCATGGGACGGAGGACACCCACCCCTTAGCGATATATTATCATCCCTTTTTAACAGAATTCTTTTCGGGAAGATGCATTTAATAAACGATATAGATTCCTACAGGGTGTACGGAGTTTTGCTGGCTGCAGCCCTTGTTGGCCTGATGTTTTATTGGTCAGTCGAAATATCAGGTTTTTGGGGAGGGATAGTTTCGGCGGTTTCGCTTTTTTTGTATCCTCTTTTTTGGTCTGAGTCGCATTTCAACACTCAAAAAGATATTCCGGAAACTGTCTATTGGAGTTTTTTTATTTTTGCCGTATATAGAGGCTTTACCAGAAGTAGCTGGAGATGGATTTTGCTTTCGTCCCTTTTTTGTGGTCTGGCTCTCGGAACCAAATTCAACATTCTGTTTTCAATTTTTGTACTCATCCCTTGGGTCATTTATTATGTCTTCTGCAATAAAAAAACGGGTTTATCCGTCTTTTCAAATTTAAAAAACCAAATAAAGGTTTGGATGGCTTTCTTGCTGGTTCCTGTAATTGCATTTCTGATTCTGGTTTCGACTTGGCCGTACCTTTGGCAGGATGTAATTTCCGGCTTGGTGAAAGTTTTTGGTTATTACGAAGGAATAGGAACAACGGGAGCGGGTGGCGGGATTGAAAAATTATTTGAATATAATACCTATCCCTTTAAATGGATATTTTTTACCACGCCAGTAGTTACTTTGATTTTTGCAGTCATTGGTTTTATTGTTTCCGTTTTTAATTTAAAAAAAGATAGAAATAAATTGGAACTATTGTTTTTGCTTTGGTTTATTGTTCCGATTGCTAGAGTGACGATTGGGGGTACTGTGGTTTACGGCGGAATACGCCAAATAATGGAATATGTTCCCGCTTTAGCGCTTTTAGCCGGAGTCGGAGCAGGATGGCTGATAAAATTTTGTTCGCAAAGATTTAAGTTGTGCCCGTATATTTTGGGGACTATTGCGCTCTTAGCCTTTATACCGATTACCGTGAAGCTTTACAAAATTCATCCCAACGAGAATGTCTATTTCAATTTTCTTATAAGGGGTTTGCAGGGAGCGAAAAATAGCAAAATAACCAGCTGGGGAAATAGTTTTGGGGCAGCCTACAGACAAGGTGTTTTATGGATAAACAAAAATGCGGAGCCGAATTCTAAACTTGTTTTTGCTTCCGAGCTGATGCCAAACATTCCAAGCATCTGGATAAGAAGTGACATATCTTTTTCAAACACACATAGAAGTGGTTTTATTAGAGACGGTGAGTATGCCATCACTTTGACCTATGATGGTACGGCAGAAAGAACATACTATGACAGATACTTAGAGACGGTTCTTGATCCTGTTTATGAAGTGAAGGTTGACGGTGTTTCAATACTTAAGGTCTGGAAGAATGATTTAGAACACACGAAAACTAAGTTTAAAAATCAAATTCCCCTAACTACAATAAAATGGACAGTGGTGTTGGGGAAAATTGAAGCAGACTTGGGGAAAGAGGCAAATCTATCGTACCTTGACATTTCCTTTAAGGAAGCGGGCGGCTGCGGAAAATTAACATCGGGTGCGGTCAGCTTGTCGCGTGACCGCAAGGATTGGAATTATATGAAGGATTTACTGCCAACAGGACAAATCTCAATTTATAAGCAGCAGCCATCGGAAAATAGATTGGTTTATTCTTTCCTAGGAGAAAGAGCCAGGTATGTAAAAATAGAATATCTTCCGATTGGTGCTTGTCTTGCAGAATTCTTAAATGGTGAAGTATTCCAAATTCCAGATATATGATCAAAAAAGACAAAAATGAGTGGGTTCCAACTCCTTCTTTCCTTTATCGGAATTATTTATACAGGAGATTAAGCAGTATTCTTAAAAAAGATGCTTATTTTCTGGAGGTTGGTGGCGGACATGGGGATTTCTTGAAATATTTAATAAACTTGGGTTATAAAGGAGAGTCGATAGACACTTCCAACGAAGTAGTAAGCCTTTTAAGTTCGCAAAACGACGGGGTAAAAGGAGTATCTGTTAAAAAAGGAAATATCTTAACTTACAAGAGTAAAGGAAAATATGACGCTGTTTTTTGCTTTGAAGTTCTGGAGCACATAAAGGAGGATAATTCGGCGATCAAAAATATCTCCAGCTTACTTAAGCCCGGGGGTTTCTTCTTTTTTTCGGTTCCTGCTCATCAGAGGGAGTGGAGCGTCCTTGATAAAACAAAGGGCCATTATAGAAGGTATGAGAAGAAGGGAATTGTGGATATGTTAAGAACTAATAATTTTGAACCAGTTAAAATTCTAAATTACGGATTTCCATTTTTGACAATTATTCGCATGCTGACAAAAACTGGAAGATTGGTTAAATTGCAGAAAATGAATCTTAAGAAAATTACTAGAACGGGTTTCAGCGGAATAAATCAGGAATATAATCCAAAATTGAAGTTTTTGATTTCAAACCCGATTCTTCTATTTCCTTTGTTTAAAATTATGGATTTATTTTTAGGTTTTGATCTAGGTCCCGGCTATATTGTTCTGGCGAAAAGAAATAGATAAAATAACCTTGATGTTCAAAAATATAATTTTAAATAGAATTCGCTCATATTCTATTTTGTCACTATTAGGAAGCATGTGCGTTCAAGTAAATTTTGCTTTTAGGCATGACATCAATTGTTTAGAAAAAGAGAACTAAATCATGAATCAAGTGAAGAGAATAACATCTAAGTTGTTGAAGAATAATCTTTTTGTTCTCTTATTGGTAATAGTAGTTACTTTTCTGGCTCTTGGAAAAACTACTGGCTTTTATTATTGGTGGGATGATTTTTCTATCTTTTATAATGCGCGTAATTTTATTTGTCCTTTTCCTTGGCCATTCTCAACCGTTTGCCTTCTATGGGACAAACTTTATCCAATTTTGGGTTATGACAACCCCTCCTATTGGTTTACTTTTGCCGTTATACTAAGAGCCTTAGTTGGTTATCTTGTTTTTATTTTTGGAAACAGGCTATATAACAGAAAGATTGCCTTTTTTCTATCGCTTTTGACTGTTTCGTGGGGAGGTGAGGGAGACATGTTAATTAACGGCACCATTAGTACAAACCTGAGCCTTATTTTTTTACTACTTAGTCTATTATGCCTTTCTAATGTTAAGAAGAAAGGGATTAAATCGTTATTTTTAGGTATCATACTTTTTTTTCTCTCAGTAATGATAATTCCGCTTTATGCGACTGGTCATGTTTTTATGATACTTGCCTTCCTTTTAATTTTTTTGAAAAGTATTTTGACAAAAAAAATTTTAATTACTGCGACCGTACTAGTTTTTATAATGACAATCTATGCTTTCATTGGGGAGCCATATAGATTAAGAGGTGATGCACTGTCAACTTGGAAACTGGCCATTGGAACCAACAAACTTAATGTAGAATATTTTACAAACAAGGCTGAGTATTATGTATCGACGACAAGCTCTTTTATATTGAACGATTACCTGGAGGAGAAACTGCTGGCAAGCACCAATATTAAAAGGGAATCGATGAGGGCGATAAGGATCATAATTGGAAGCGTTATTAATTTTTCGTTTATTGTTTTCCTTATTAAAAATCGTAAAGACAGCAATCTTTTTAAAATTGGGACTTTTGCATACCTTTGGCTTATCACTCAATATCTTCCGCGCGCTTTTCAAACAGGTTTTGCCCTTTCGAGTACCAACAGGCATATTTATTACCCCTATATCGGTTTTATTATGATGTTGGGGGTTATAGCTCTCAAAAAGACAAAATATATTTTCCCGATATTAGCACTTTTAATTGTTTCTAATTTAATTAATACAAATTATTATTTTTCAAAATATGTCGACATCAACAAGAGAAAATCCGTCTTTTATAAAGAACTTCGGAGCTATCTGAAGGACAAAGTGCCAAAAGGGGCAAGTGTTTACTTTGATACACCTCGGGGAAAAATTGCGGAAGATATCGGAATTTTTGTGAGAGCGGGCATGCACAAACACGAGGCTTCAATTGCCACGGAACTTAATATTAAAATTGAAGATATAAAAATGTATGCCGACAGCACTGTTTTTGGGCAAAAGATTATCCAGGGAGATATTGACCCGGACAAATTCTTCAGCTTTTATTGGGACGGCAAACACTTGTTTGATAATACACTTGGGGCAAGAGACATACTAAAAGGTAAAATTGTTCCCAATCAAATTGTAAATAGTTTGCATAAAACCAATTTTGTTTATGACAAGAATTCGAATCTCTGGACTGGAAGCAATAATGGAATAGCCATTAATTTGAAGGGTTTCCAACCAATAATTCCGTCAAAGATATACCTCTCAATTAAGACAGATGTAGCAGATTTCCCATTAACCTACACCCAAGGGTGTACTGGTAACTGCTCCTTTCAAGCAGGGGAAAACAAAAGATTATTGGAATATCTTACAAAATCAAGAGTCCTTAAAAGTAATGTGTCTATTGGTGTTTCGAGTACATGGGAAGATACCACGGCTGAAAATATGATTGATGATAGTTTGGGCACTTACTGGGTTTCTGATAGATATTTGTGGTATCAGGGAGACAGGCCTGTAATTACCTTAACTTTTCCGACTCCGCGCCAGCTTGACGGAATAATTTTGAACGTACCTTTCGGGGCGGCCAAAACACCTACGGAATTTAAGATTACTGCTGATGGAAAGAATGTTGACAGTCTGGTTGTGGAAAATCATGGCGGGAAAATCAAACTTGTTGGTGAATTCAATATGGTTAAAGTTGTCAAAATTACTATCCTGAAAACCACAGGGGATATGCCATTGGTGTCGGAGATTGGCATTATTCCCCAAGGCTTCTCCTACATTAATTTAGATTTAGCCGAAAAAGCTTCTAATTACCCGGCGGCGATGATTAAAACCTTTGAAGAAAAGCATGCCTTACTGGCTTATTTAACGTCCGGTGTTAAAGCCTGCATAAAATGGAAAGACCCAGAGTATGGCGAGAGTAAATCAGACTTCACGCTTTATGCTGATGGTCAGTGGCATCTTTATGAAGTACCTTTTCCTGTTTGGGGTATGGCTAATCCAGAAATAAAACTAGATTGTCTAAATTACCCAGTAAACGTGAATCTTTCTTCCGTCCGCATTGATTACTTATATAGATAAATACTCACTTTGGGGGAGATGCCTTAAATGGACAACTAAAGAATTTCCTTAATATATTTTTGGGAATTCGATTTTCTTTGATTAAAACTCACAAACATTTCAGCTAGAAGTCCTGTCGTAACGAGTTGGATGCCGATAATCATCAGAAGCATGCCGAGGTACAAAAGAGGATGCCGGTTTTGGATGCTGCCTGTAGTTATTCGCAGAAAGGCGATATATAGTCCAATAATAAATCCGAAAAAGAAAGAGATAAAACCAGTTGTGCCGAAGAAATGTCCGGGGCGGTTCAAATAGCCTGTCAAAAAAACTACAGTCAGAAGATCAAGAAAGCCCTTAATATTTCTTTCCCAGCCGAATTTGCTTTTGCCGAATTTTCTTGGCCTGTGGGATACAACAATCTCTCCCACTTTAAAATTTTGCTTTGCGGCCAAAATGGGAATGTATTTGTAAAGCTCACCATAGAGATGGAGACTGTTGGTCACTTCTTTCCGATAGGCTTTAAATCCGCAATTTAAGTCATGAATTTTCACCCCAGTCAGAAATTTCGCTGCTATGTTACCGATTTTTGAAGGAAAAGTTTTTGATAATGGGTCGTGCCTTATTTTTTTCCAGCCGGAAACCAAATCGTATCCTTCATCAAGTTTTTTTAGAAAATTAGGAATTTCTTTGGGATCGTCCTGAAGGTCGGCATCCATGGTGATGATAATTTCACCGCTTGTGTTTTCAAAACCGGTCTGGAGAGCAATTGATTTGCCAAACCACCCCCTAAGCCTTATTACTTTTATTTTTGGGTCAGCCTGCTTAATTTTTTTAAGCTCCTCAAAAGTTTGGTCTTTTGAGCCGTCGTCGATAAATAATATTTCATAATCGTTTGTCAGAGGTTTGCAAGCCTGAGTTATTTTGTCGTAAAGAATACGGACGTTTTTTTCCTCGTCCTTGGCAGGGATTATAAACGATATTTTTGGATAGCTTTTCATGTTCCTCTTTTGTAAATTATACTCTTCTCTTAGTGAGAATATTCTATTATTGGGAGTTGAGACGTTTCCCTCAGCCCTAAAGCAACTGGGATTTCAATTTTTGCGTCCTGGGGAATATTACCTTCTAAGGTTAGGTGTAGGGAATTATCCAAATTTGTTGTTTTGGTTGGTTGAAGTATATTGTTTACCCACACATAGGATGGCGATGAACCAATCTTGCCAGGCAGATTTAAAGTAATTTCTTTTTGGCCACTCTTAATACTAGAGGTGACTACTTCGGTTTTGAACATATCGACAATAATGCCGTTATCAATGTCAAATTGTTTTACGGCGACATCAACCAATACTTTGTACATTTGGTATTTATTATATTCAGCCGTGTTCAAGATTTTTATATAAATGTTTTTGTCATCTTTTGTTATTTGGGTATTTGTTAAATCTAAATCCTGACTTGCCAATGAGTCATTTTTGTTCCAATAGCCAGTAATCGAATTTATTCCGACCGCTTGGTATCCATATAAGACTTTTGGGATAAGTAGGTTACCGTTTGAGGGTAAGATTCTATATTCTATTTTTGCGCCGGGCCAACCTTTGTGGGTAAATGATTTGGCCGTTTCCAATTTGTCTTCTATATAAAATAGTTTCTTATCACTGTTGTTCGGTAAAAATAGATTCATTGTTCCCAAATTATAACTTCTATCAAAATAAACCCAACCGGTGGGTGAAATTGAGATGATGTTTGCTAGGCCGGGGATGCTTAAATTTAGATGGCCTATTATCTTGCTGGTTTGCATTCGAATCTTGGGTTGAGACAGAAGTTTTTCAAAATCAATTGTTTTTGCGATAAATTGTGCAGTGATTTGGTTGCCCAGGACCGACAAATGCGGATCGGTTGGATTTAAAATTAAATCCTTTTTGTCCTGAAAACTATTAAAAGCCTCCAATAAATCAACCACTGTAATTGAATTGTTTTGCCCTATTTTTTTTATAGCTTCATGGAAGTTTGTGTATTGATAGGGCGTATTGGGGTTTTGAAGATCATAATAGGGAAATAGTATAATAGCTAGACTTGCTCCCGCTTTGTTTGTCAGATTTTTTAAATCCTGCAACTCCTTATCTAATCTATTTATGTTTTCGGAATTATATTTTAAGCTTTCTAGGACAGCCTTTTTGGTTCTCCCTTCCGAAAGGTGGCGCTGCCAATTGCCGAAAGTTGCCTGATAAATGTACAATTTTCTAATAAATAGGGAATTTATATATCTTGGAGGAAAAGCCTGGTTTGTCAAATCAAAAATATTTAAATCAACAGTCACAACATCCGGATTAAATAATGTGCCTTGGGTTTTAAACTGATCTATCTTATCCTGGAGGCTAAATCCCGGGTGGGCGGCATTTATAACCTCAATATTTTGTTCCTTAAAATTATTAGAAAGTTCTCCTTCAAGCCGCTTGGGGTAGGAAAGAGAGGGATCATTAATATACCAGCCAAAAGTGTAAGAAGTACCTAAACTATAGATTCTGAACACACCCTTCGGCTTATCTAAAGAAAATTCCCTGTCTCTGTAACCAAAATGGTCAAGGGCTACGTTCTGTTCAAGCCACTTTAGGTCATCTCTTTTATATCTTGGATCTAAATAAGGAGTATACCAAAACAATCTTAGAACAATCTCTAAAAAAAGAAGGCTGGAAATCAAAATGGATATAGTTTTGAATATTTTTCGGATACTAATACCCATAAAGTTTTTTTAGTGGGACTCCGAGGTTAGAAGTGTTATATTTTGGCATTAAGATTAAATAATATACTAAGCCGAGAAGGACTAAACCGGCCAAAAGATATACTATTAAATGTAATTTTGATTTTTTCACACTTAAACTATACTGTTATAATAACAACGTGTCAACAAAATAAATGCTATTTAATTCCACTCAATTTTTGATATTTTTTCCTGTTGTAACCATATTTTATTTTCTGTTTTATCCAAAACATAGATGGATCCTACTTTTAATTTCCAGCATCATATTTTATATGGCTTTTATTCCCCAATATATATTGATTATTTTTCTACTTATTGTAATTGACTTTTTTGCAGGGATTTTAATCGAGAAGTCTAAGAAAACAAAAAGGAAAGCATTTCTAATATTAAGCATTGTTTCCAATATCGGCCTCCTATCTTTTTTTAAATATTTCAACTTTTGGGGCAGCAACTTTAATTATCTAGCGAGTTTACTGCATTTTAACTTGTCCCTGCCCTACCTTTCAATTATTTTACCGGTAGGCCTATCTTTCCATGTTTTTCAGTCTTTGAGCTATACGATAGAGGTATTTAGAAAAAAACAGAAAGCCGAAAGGAATATTGGTATATATGCCCTTTACGTTATGTTTTATCCCCAACTTGTTGCGGGGCCGATTGAAAGACCACAGAACTTGTTATCCCAATTGCATCAGGTGCATAAGTTTGAGGAAAGTAGAGTTTTTAACGGGCTTAAACTTATGCTTTGGGGTTTGTTTAAAAAGATGGTCATAGCAGACAGACTGGCCTTTTTGGTTAATCAGGTCTATTCCAGTCCGTCAAGTTTTTCAGGCCTGACTCTTCTTATCGCAACTTATTTTTTTGCATTTCAAATTTATTGCGACTTTTCAGGTTACACAGATATAGCCATTGGAGCGGCCCAGGTAATGGGCATTAAGTTAATGGAAAATTTCAATAGACCCTATTTTTCAAAATCGGTGTCTGAGTTTTGGAAAAGGTGGCATATATCACTATCAAGCTGGTTTAGGGATTATTTATACATTCCGCTTGGCGGGAGTAGGGTAAGTCGATTAGTCTGGGCAAGAAATATCATAATAGTATTTTTAATAAGTGGACTTTGGCATGGAGCCAGCTGGAAGTATGTAGTCTGGGGGGGGCTTCATGGTAGCTTTATCCTATTGGAGGCCGGAACTTTGGGCCTAAGGAAAAAAATCATTGCACTCCTTCGCATAGGCGAAAATCTGAGTTCCATTGTTTCTATCTTTGTTACTTTTAATTTGGTTTCTTTTGCCTGGATATTTTTTAGGGCAAATAGTATTCAGGAGGCAATAATCATTGTTAAGTTAATTTTTAGAGATCTGGTAAACTTTGATATTTTAGGTAAAGCAAATTTTTACCTTAGTAAGTTTAGATTTGAGTTTATAATTGCTGTATTTTTAATATTTTTTATGGAGCTAATTCATTATATAGAGAGGCACAATCAAATGAGGGAGATGTTTTGTAGCAAACCTTTGGTGTTTAGGTGGTTTATTTACTACCTATTAATCCTTATGATCATTTTCTTGGGAGTATTTCAGCAAGTCAAGTTTATTTATTTTCAATTTTAATAAATGCTTAAGTTTTTTTTAAAATCATTTGTATTTGCATTTATCTTATTTTTAATGCTGTATTTAATTGAGGCAGGACTCTATGCTATTCCCAACAGTTATTCTTTAAAGAGGGATTGCGTTGAAAAAAATATTTCCGACCTGAATTTATTAATATTTGGATCGTCACAGGCGTATTATGATTTCGATCCAGTTGATTTTTCTCCCTATTCGTGTAATTTAGCCAACTCAAATCAAGATCTTTACTACGACGGCAAAATTCTTGATAAATATATCGGGAGGGCGAAAAATTTGAGGACTGTTTTTATTACAGTTTCATACTTCTCTCTTGAATTTAAATTGGAGAATACAGAAGAAGCATGGCGCAAATTCTTTTATTATAGATTTTTTGGGATCAAAGATCAGAATTTTACCCCTTTTGATATTAGAGATTACAGTCTCATTGCGCTTTACACGCCCCAGAACTCCCTGTCATATATCTTAAAGGGGTTCAACGTAAATTTGGCAGAGGGAAGCACAAATATGGGTTGGAGAGAGGTAGACGAAGGTGACTCTTCTCTTGAAAGCGATAGCGGAAAGAATAGCGCAATCCGTCAAACAGGTTATATGAAAGAAGATCTTTTACCACTCAATCTGTCTATTTTGGATCATATGATTCAAGAATTAGTGAAGCGGGATATTCGGGTAGTTTTAATTACCCCTCCAACCACCCGGAGTTATTATGAGAATATAGATTCAAAGAAATATGAAGTTATGCAAAAGAATATTTCCGATATAGTCAAAAAATACTCGCTAACTTATTTAAATTACTTTAAGAGTGAAAAATTCCAAAATTTCGATTTTGTTGATAATTCAGATCATTTAAATACGTCAGGTGCGATTAAATTTGCAAATATAATCAAGAATGACTTATCTAGTATAATTAAGTAAATGGGGAATTGGCCAAAAGTTTCAATTGTCACACCGACTCTCAACTCGCAAAGAACATTGAAGGAGTGTTTGGAATCTATTGGTCATCAGAATTATCCCGGGGATTTGGAAATAATCATAGCCGACGGAGGGAGCAGTGATGGAACAATTAAAATCGCAGAAAGTTTCGGGGCTAAGATTGTTAATAATAAACTGCGTACAGGAGAAGCTGGCAAGGCTGTGGGAGTTAAAGTCGCAAAGGGTGAGATAATTGCGTTTGTCGATTCGGATAATATTCTTCCGTCAGTCGGTTGGTTGAAAAGTTTAGTAGAACCATATTTACTTGATGACGAGATAGTGGCAACCGAACCGTTGTATTTCTCTTATAGAAAAAAAGACCTGTGGTTGACTAGATATTTTGCACTTTTGGGTATGGGAGACCCGATATCCTTGTTTATAGGCAATTATGACAGGTATAGCTATATTACCAACAAATGGACATCGTTACCGATTGAGACAAAGGAACACAAAAGTTATTTTACTTTTCTGCTTAAGGAAAAATTTCCGACGATTGGAGCGAACGGATTTTTGATTCGCAAAAGTGAACTTGAAAAATACCCTATTGATAATTATCTGTTTGACATGGATGTACTCAAGTTTCTTGCCTCGAGAAAAGTTGTTAAAGTTGCTAAGGTAAAGACGGGTATAGTTCACCTTTTTTCCGGAAATATTGCAACGTTTGTCCGCAAGCAAAGAAGAAGGGCGAGGGATTATTTCTTCTTTAGAAAAATGGGCTATAGAGCCAAGGAAAACGACAATTTGAATGTTTCCTTAGGCGTTATTCGGTTTATCTTGGCGACGGTTTTGATTTTACCGCTTTTAATTCAAATGTTGACAGGGTATTTAAGAAAGAGGGATATTGTTTGGCTTTTTCACCCAATTGCTTGCTGGATTACCTTTATAGTTTATACTTGGGAGACTTTAAGATTTATATTTGTTAAGGAAGAGTTTAACCGTTCTAATTGGAAACAATGAAAAATAAATATCCAACTGTTTCGATAATAATGGCCAATTGGAACGGGGGGGATGTTTACGAAAAGTGTCTTAGATCCCTTGAGAATATTACATACCCTAATTGGGAGCTTATTGTGGTTGATAACGGTTCAACCGATGGGACAGCAGATCTTTCCCTTGACCATAAATTTAATATTCCAAGTTGTAAGTTAATCAAGAATAAGTTCAATGTGGGATTTGCTCCTGCCAACAATCAGGGTTATGAAATATCGAAGGGTAAATATTTACTGCTTCTAAACAATGACACTTTGGTTGAAAAAGACTTTTTGAACATAATGGTTGAAAAAATGGAGAAGGAAGGAGATTTAGGTACTCTCCAACCAAAGATAAAAATGATGGATGATCCACACTATTTGGATAATGCTGGTTCTTTTTTGACGAAGATAGGTTTTTTGCATCATTGGGGTTTTATGCAGAAGGACAGAGAAGAGTTTGACAGGGAACGGGAAGTTTTTACTACTAAAGGCGCATGTATGCTTATCCGCAGGGAAGTAATTAAAAAAGTTGGCCTTTTTGATAACGACTTTATGTCATATTTTGAGGAAAGCGATTTTTGTTGGAAAACCTGGCTGGTAGGATACAGAGTTATCTTTTATCCTAAAACTTTTATTCTGCATAAAGTTGGTTTTACAATCAAACGATTAGATGTTGGAAATCTAAACTGGCATTATTATAAAAATAGAATTTGTTCCCTTATTAAAAATTTGGCTGGATATAATATATTGGTTGTTTTATCTGCACACCTAGTTATTTCTTTTGGCATTTCAGTTACCTTTATGATAAAAGGACAATTATCTAACTCTCTAATCATTTGGAAAGCCATTTGGTGGAATATTGTCAATTTGAACAAGACTTTAAAGAAAAGAAGAGAAATTCAGAAAATGCGTGTAGTTTCCGACAAATTCATCTTTGATAAACTTTCGGTACCTGTTGATTGGAAGTCGTTTTTTGGAGACTTCAAAAGAATCGAAAAAGATTTAAAAAGAAAATAATTTACTCAAGAAGACGATAGTTATTTTAAGAAAGTAGAGTAATCAATTAGATAGTTGGCATCATCTCTTAAGAGTCTCCACTCTGCCGTGGTATTATCGTAGGTTCCCTTAAAGATCTCAATTATTTTTATATGTTCTGAAAAAAGATTTTTTACCTCTTCTTTTTTAGAAGATGAAGCACCTTTTGATACGAGGAAGTTGGTTAGCTCACCTGCGGTTGTAAAATAGCGCTGACTAGCAACCTGAATATTGGCTATATCTTTGTTGTCTACTATATATTTAAGTTCAGCGAGGCGTACATTAAGGAGCTTTTCGTAGTAATTTATCTTTTTCTCCGAATTAAAGGAAAGAAAAAATAAAATTGTTTTTTCCTCCAGCCTTTTGATTAAATATCTGGATCCGTCCTTCATGTTCACTTTTTCATATTTGACGTTGGCTGAAGGATCTTCATTATTTTGCCCAAAAGCAATCGACGGTGCTAAAAGTACCGGAACAAATAATACAATTGCCAGAAGCAATCGTTTAAAAATATTCATTTCTTAGGTAAATTATAGTTTGTCCAGTCGGTTAAATCAATCACTCTATTTTGGGAAACGTTTATTTTTCCATCTTTTGTCATATCGTAGTAGAAATCGATTAATAAAAGGTTTTTACTGTTTGTTATTTGTTGTTTCCAGCCGATGTCGTTTGGGAGAAATTTTATTTCCGGATAGTTATAAATGGCCCTGATCATTAAGCTTGGCCACAAAAATTCTCTTGGAACAACAATGATTGATTGATTATTAAGTTTAGGAGATATTGTTTTAACAAAAGATAAATACTTTTTTAAATCCTCCGATACCGGCTGGATTTTCTGAATGTTTTTCCAAACCAAACTGCAGTTATAAAATATGCATCCAGTCAAAAATATAATGGAGAATAGCCTGTATGCTTTTTTATTTTTAATAAGTGAATAGATAAGTGTTGAAGCAATAATCGAAATAAAGAAATAAGGAAGCATATAATAGCGGTCCCCTTTTAAGCTTGCTGTTAAGGAAGGATCAGAAGAGTAGGCGGTAGGCAGAAAGTAATAAGTATAGCCGGTCATGTTATGCATGGGATTGACCTTGCCCAGGTATAGATTGAGAAATAATAGAATGAAAAGAGAAAACAGGCTTAGTGCATAGATAATAATTATTTTTTTTTGTTTTCTTCTAATAATGTATAGGCCTATGAAGAAAATAAAAACTATTGGCAGAGTCATAATCAGTAAGGTGCTTTGGTAAGAAGAGGTAACCGAGGCAATTTTCTCAATCAATAGAGGCGGCAATGTCATGTTGGATATTTGAAGAATAATTTGGCTAGTTATGTGTCCAATGCCATTCTCTTTAATAAAACCTATAAAATCTCCTTTAGGAGTGAAAATATCGCCGCTTATTAAAAAAAGATTTAGGAGAACAAAAGGAATAGAAAGAAGAATGTTTATAATAATTTTCTTAACTCGGGATTTATGAACAATCGAAAAGATAATAGGGTAAATTACGAACGTTGGCATTAAGAAAGTTGAAAAGTGTCCCATAAAAATCGACAGGGAAAAAAGAATCAGAGAGTAGATATAATGTTTAATCTTTTTGGTATCAAAATATTTGGCCAATAGAAGAAACGCCAGAAGCTGTGGAATAAGATTAGGAATTCTTTGGGCAAATCTTTCGTAGTTGCCGGTACCAATCATTTCAAAAAGCCCTAAATAACTGGTACAAAAGATTACGGCTGAGCTAAGGCTTATCCAGGTATTCTTAGTGAAGTATTTTACAAGATAATAAAACACAATAGTAATAACAATAATGATCAAGATCTGAAAAGCCAGGTAGTAGGATATGTTGTCGTGAAAGATGGGTGGAAGCGCGTCAAAAAGAATTCTTCCGAAATTGTCCCATCTTTCTAAACCAATAATTTTGCCATTTGCCGAAAAATTTAGTCCAGTATCAAAGTAGATATAACCTTCGCCCATAAAGACCTGACTTACGGTTTTACCCCAAACAATGATAGTGGCTAGAGCGATGATTATTGCGGGTAAATATTTTTTAAACTTCATTTTTTCTGAATCGCGATTGTAGCGAACATGCCGAAATAGGAATTTATAGGGGACATTAAGTTTTCAATTGATTTTATAAACGGGTAGGTAAATCCTGGTAAAAACTGAAATTTTGTTAAACCTCCCGAAAATAAGTAAGAAAATGGGGTATGTGGAAATACCCTTAATATTTTGAGATTTGGAAATTTATCTTTAAATATCTTTCTATCCCTGACAAAAATAATCCACGGCATGGCAATATTAGAGTCCGATATTCTGCCTTGACCTTTAACTTTCCAGTCCGAGGCTAGATCGCAATTTTCCTGATGAAGATGTTTATAGATCAGTTTTCCAAAAAAAGTGATGTAGGCCTCGACCATCAGAATTTTTCCATTCACTTTAAGGCACCGATTCATTTCCTTTAAAGCTCCTTCAGGATCTTTGATGTGATGAAAAACATCAACCATTAAAAATGCAGAAATACTCTTGTCCTTAAATGGCATTTTCTCGGCAAAGAAGACCTGATCAACCCCTGGTCCCGGAATGATGTCGGAGGTAATTATTCCAGGATTAATTTCCTTTATAAATCCCCCCCCTGACCCTAACTCAACAATTGGTCCAGGGAGGACGTTCTTGGGGATAATCCTTTTATAGAAATCTATATAGACCTGTTTTAAGAATGATTTTTTCTTAATAGTCCGTGCATCATCTGCCAATCTTTCTTTACTGTCGGCATAGTTGCCCATAGATGTAATTATATTACACTCTCAAGGAGATTGTCTTTTTGTCTCTTTTGTGCTAAGTTTACGCTGACTTAAAAATGGGTAAAAAGACTCTTGGGTATCATTACTATCACGAAAGAATAATCAAGACATATCAGTTTCTTATTCCCTCAAATAAAAAGATTCTTTTTTATGGTTCTCTCGACGGAAAGGGATTAAAAAAGCTTTCTCCCCGTGTTGGTGTCGGGATTGAACCGAACGAAGAATTGTGCCAGCTTGCCCAAAAAAGGTTTCCCCAATTGAAATTTATTAACCGCCGATTTGAAAACTATAAACCTGAAGGTAAGTTTGATTATGTTGTTTTAAACGGCGCTTTGGATAAAACCTCGGACATGTTAATGCTTCTTAAAAATATTCAGATGGCCTGCAAGCTGTCAACGAGGATTATCGTTTATCAACATAATTATCTTTGGCAATGGATTTTGTTCCTGGCGGAGAAATTAAATTTAAAAAGATTGGAGGGAAATCATAACTGGCTTTCTATCTCCGATGTTAGGACTTATTTGGAGGGTGTTGGCTTTCAGAATACCAGAGTTTTCAGAAGAACGATTTTTCCACTGGATATATTTGGTTTAGGGAAAATAATAAATTATATGGTTGCTATTTTTCCCTTTTTTGATTTTTTTAAGTTGGATCAGTTTATAATTGCCCGGCCGGAAGCAACTCTTTTTTCTAACAAATTTACGGACAGTTTAACTGTTTGTTTAACTGTTAGGAATGAAAAGGGAAATATTGAGAAAATTGTTAAAACAATACCGCGGATTTGTCGGAAACAGGAAATTCTTTTTATTGAGGGCCATTCTACAGACGGGACTAGAGAAGAGATAGAGAGGGTGAGAAGACTTTATAAATCAAAAAACATTCGGGTAATCGGCCAACCAGGTAAGGGTCAAGGGGATGCGATCAGAGTTGGTTTTAAAGATGCCAAGGGGGAGATCATCGTTCTTTATGAAGGCGACGGGACTTCGGATCCGCGGGATATCTATTATTTTTATGAGGCCATGAAAAGCGGTCGGTTTGAATTTATCGAGGGCAGTCGGTTTGTTTACCCGTTAAGTTTGGCATCGATGCCTTTACTAAATCAGGTTGGGAATACTCTTTTTGCTAAGTGGTTTTCATTCTTTCTGGGGCAAAAAACAACCGATGTTTTAAGTGGCATCAAAGCGATTTACAAAAGAGACTATAACCTTCTTTTTGAAGAGTGGGGTTTTTTGGGGTTTAATGATCCTTTTGGCGATTTTGAACTGCTTTATGGTGCGGCCCGCATGGGGCTAAAAATAGGCGAGATTCCCATGCGCTATTATCCCAGAACTTATGGTCAGTCCAAGACGCAGCACTTTACGCAGGGTTTATACTTGCTTAAAATGGCCGCTAAGGGTTATTTGATGTTTAGAAATAATTAAATGATGAAAGTCCCGCAATTTTCACCTTGGGTTGGTAAAGAAGAAATAGAAGAAATTGCTAAGTGCATCGACAGTAATTGGATTACCGAAGGTCCCATAAGTAAGGAATTCTCCGAAAAATTACTTGCCTTAATTGGTAGCCGCTTCGGAGTCTTTGCTCCAAATGGCACTTTGGCTTTATACCTTGCCTTAAGGGTCGCCGGAATAAAAGCTGGGGATGAAGTCCTGATACCGGATTTTACTTTTATTGCCTCGGCGACCTCAGTGGAGATGGTGGGAGCCAGACCTATTTTTGTTGACGTTAACCGAAAAAATTTTCAGATCGATTTAACTAATGCTTCCAGACTTGTGACCAAGAGGACTAAGGCTATCATGCCGGTTCATATTTATGGGACGATTGCCAATATGGATAAAGTTATGGATTTTGCCAAGAAATACAATCTTAAGGTTGTTGAGGATGCAGCTCAGGCAATAGATGTTCGCTGGCGTGGTAAACATGCGGGAACTTTCGGGGAAGTAGGGTGTTTTTCATTCTTTGCCGATAAGACCATAACTACAGGTGAGGGCGGATTTATCGTTACAGATAATGAAGCTATTTATAACAAACTTTTGTTTATGAGAAATCAAGGAAGAATTAATAGAGGTAGTTTTATTCATCCCGAGGTTGGTTACAATTTCCGAATGACGGATTTGCAGAATGCAATGGGGCTAGCCCAACTTACTAAACTTGTTGAAATTAAAAAAAGAAAAGCACACATTCTAGGTCTTTATCGTCAAAACCTCAAAGAAGTGGAAGGAATTACTTTTTTTGAGCCGGAAAAGGGGGCGGAATGGATTCCTTTTAGGGTAGGAATTTTGTGCGATAGTGCCCATGAGCTTATGGCTTATATGCAGTCGAGGGGAGTAGAGCCTAGAACTTTTTTTTATCCTCTTCATAGGCAACCATGCTTTTCTTGTCTTAAAGACAAAACTTACAAAAATGACGACTCAGAGTTTCCAAACGCGGTTTATGCTTATGAGCATGGTGTTTGTTTGCCTACTTTTCCCACTCTTTCTGATGAGCAAGTCAAATATGTTTGCCAGACCATTAAGCAGTTTCAAGGTAAAGATCTGTTTTACGAATATTATGATGTCTTTTATAAAGATAAAGATTATTCAAAAGAAACAGATATAGTTTTAGAGCTATCAAAAAAATACGGTTTAGGTTTGCCAAATAAAGTATTGGAGATTGGTTGCGGAACAGGCAATCATACGAAGAATTTGGCAAGTAAAACCAAGAACTTAATTGCGATCGACACAGATAAGAAGATGGTCTCAGCCGCTAGTGAAAAGATGAAGAAATTGGGGATAAAAAATGTAAAGATCATTAACGAATCAATAGAGAATTTAGCTCAGGACGATTTTGATTTAGCAATTGCTTTATTTAATGTTGTAACTTACATTCCCGATACAAAATCTCTTAATAACTTTATGAAGGCTGTTGCCAAAAATCTTAAACCCGGGGGTATTTTTGTTTTTGACTGCTGGAATGGGGCGGCTGCAATTATTGATCCTCCAAAAGTTAAGAAATTATTGATTAAATTAGGGGCAAAAAAAATTAGCTACACACTTACTCCTGAGACAGATTCTTATAATCAAAAAACTATAATGAATTACGAGATAGTTGTTTCTTCGGGTAAATCAAAACAAGTGGGAGGATATTCTTTTAACCAAACTCTTTGGATGCCAAGAGAAATTAAATCTTCACTGGTTGCGGCTGGCTTGGAAATAATTTTTATTAGTCCCAGCTTTGAAATCGAGAGAGAAGTCAGTGAAAAAGATTGGAAAATAATGTTTTGTGTCAGGAAACCTAAATAAAAACTTTATCTTTTTTGTAGGGTCCGTTTTTGATTTCAAACATTTCGCAATTTTTTAGAACCATTATTTCGTGTCCGCCACTTATCGTTAAAAATGCTTGACCACCCTTTAAATAAATTGATTTGAAATATATCTTATCAGGGCCATAGAGTTTTATTTTGATCTTTCCTTTTTTTACAACGAAACATTCTTCCAAATGAAAAGTTATCCTTTTGGCTGGTTTATGATAATGTGCTTGGAAATGAGATCCTTTAGTGTGTTTAAAAGTTAATACTCCAACTGGTTCTTGAGGGTCGGTTTGGGGAACGGAGCCTTTTGAAAATTGAGAGACACGAATTCCTATCAAAGTTTTTTTGTAGTAAAATTTTTCCATTACCAGCGTGGGTGATGAATTTCTATTTTGCGCCCTATTTTTTTCTCTTTTTTGACTAGGTCATAGTCATACTCGGCCATTAACTTGGCAAGTTCTTTAAAGGTTACTTTGGGTTTCCACCCAAGGATTCCCATAGCCTTTGTAGCACTACCCAATAAAAGTTCCACTTCTGTGGGGCGGAAATATACAGGATCAATTTCAACAATAGTTTTATTTGTTTTTTTGTCGATACCTTTTTCATTCATACCTTTGCCTTTCCAAACTATTTCGAAGCCGATATGTTTGCCCACTTCTTCGACAAATTCTCTGATGGTATGTGTTTCTCCTGTTGCCAAAACAAAATCGTCTGGTTCTTTATGTTGAAGAATCATCCAAATACCCTCAACATAATCTTTCGCATAACCCCAGTCCCTTTTTGAATTTAAGTTACCAAGCTTTAATGTTTGCTCAAGACCCAACTTGACTCTAGCAAGGCCCAAAGTAATTTTTCTGGTAACAAAAATGATGCCTCGGCGGGGAGACTCGTGATTAAACAATATTCCGTTTGAGGCGAAGATATTATATGCATCTCTATATATTTTTGTTGCGTAAAACGCAAAAACTTTCGATAATCCATAGGGTGACTGGGGATTAAAAGGTGTGTTTTCATTTTGTGGTATAGCCAACACTTTCCCAAACATTTCGGAAGATGATGCTTGGTAGTATTTTGTTTTAATTTTTAAGTCTCTGATTACCTCTAAAATTCTTAAGGCTCCCAATCCTGTTATGTTAGCCGTGTATTCTGGGACGTCATAACTAACCTTGACGTGGCTCTGAGCCCCTAGGTTGTAAATTTCATCGGGTTCTACTTCTGAAATAACCCTGGTTAAATTAGAACTGTCGGCAAGATCTCCATAAAGAGTAATAAAATTGGGATATTTGGGGTTATCGTAAATATGGTCTATGCGGTTCGAGTTGGGTAGAGAAGTTCTTCTTTGTAATCCGTAGACTTGATAGCCTTTTTCAAGAAGAAGTTCTGCAAGGTATGAACCATCCTGTCCGGTTACTCCAGTAATCAAGGCCTTTTTCATAACTGCACAAATATAACACTTGGCCTTTAGTTATGCAATTTAGGAGTTAGATTTGATCAAGGAAAACCTTGATCTCTTTTGCGGTTTCCGAAAAAGACTGCTTCTCAGACTCCGGGACATTTTTAACAAGCGACATTTCGATAAAGTCGGATTCTGTATTACTAACAGATTTAATGGTATCGATGATATCTGTATTTGGTGAAACCGTCTTTGCCTTTTTTGATGCTTTTTTAAGTTCCAAAAAAGAGTTATTAACGGACTTTGCGGCGAGTTGATAACTCTTATCTGCAATAAGCCTTTCGCTTTCAACCAAGCGTTTTTTGCTCAAGGTTAAGTGATAGTCTACATTTTTTATTGGGTCAAAGAGAAGCTTATCTACAATCCACTCGCGAATTGTTTTAACGAAGTAATATTTGTCCGCAGGAGTTTTGCCTGCAACAACGGGATAAAAAAGTTCATAAGAGGAGGGGAAGGGCGTGGGGGATAGTTCTTTGGAAAATACTCCGGACACGGATAAGGAAGTTAACAAAACCCCTATTACCAAAATAGATAATATTTTCTTCATTGTTTATACTATAATAGGAACGTTGGCCGATAGTCAATATATGGTTAAGAAAAAGTCTTATTTGTGGTTAGGTCTTTTAATAGTTTCATTTCTCACTTTTATTGTTTGGTACAGAGTTTTGGGACAGGCCCTTATGGTGGAGGGACCGATTTATTTGGCCGAACCTTACGTCACCCAAATTTTTAAAGGTAGTCTTGGGAGTATCTTAAGTCGATATGACCTTGAGGTTGTCCTTTTTTTCCGGGTATTCGGAAACTTGGCCAAAGACAATATGAAATTTTATTTTAGCTTTCTTCTCTTGGGAATAACGCTGGTCAATTTCGGAGTTTTTGTCGCTGTTAAGGAGGTTACCAAAAGTTTTACCGCCGGAATAATCGCGGCTGCACTTTTCATTTCCAACTTTATCGGTACTTTTAATATGTTGGGCCAGGGTGCTTATCAGTTTTTTATCCAGAGAGTTCCCGGTTTTGCTTTTGCCCTTTTCTCGTTTGTTTTTGTCGCAAAGTTCTTCGAAACAAAAAAAAATAAGTATTATTGGTTTTCTTTTGCTCTCTATGCGACGGGTATGTTCTTGGCTCACTATACATTTTTGTTTTTACCTCTCCTTTTGTATTTCATCTTTGCACAAACGGTTTTTAATGATTTTAGAAACGTAAAAAAGTGGTTTTTGGCGATTGTCTATATTTTCCCATATATCCTTTGGAGCTATTTCCTTATTCGGATACAACCAGCAATTGGGCCAAGTAATTCTTTATTTGGGCCTAGTAATTCTCCATTTCTCCAATTTTTCATTAGCAGACATCTGCTTATTCCGGAAATATTAGGCAGATTAACGATTATCACTGTTCCACTGGGGACAATCGGATTTATTTCAAGGATATTTAATGGACTTTCCTATGCTGCCGTTGTCTCAAACTTGTCCTACCCGATTGCAGTTTTGTATTTGGTTGTTACCATCTTTATTTTTGTTAAATACAAGAAAATGCGCGTGTTTATATTATCAATATTTTTGGCGATTTTCACCTCAATTATGATGGCCCTTTACTTACGAATAGGGATCACTGTTGAGTTTTCTTCTAACCGTTATTTATATTTGCCTTCGATGTTCGTTTCAATTTTCTGGGGTTTACCTTTCTATCTGCTGATTCGGAAGGGCAAAATTTTTAAGATTATTGTTCCCATCTTTCTGGCTTCTCTTTTTCTCTATCAGCGGTCGTTAATTATTAAAGCTTTTGATGTCGAGCAGCCGGCAAGTGATACTTTTCTTTCTTCGATTTCTTTTATCAAGAGTAATTACAAGAATTTTCCCGATAACTCTTTGATTGTCCTTCCGGTCAGTGAAGGTTCATGCCAGGCCAGGATGTTTGACAGATTTTATGGTGAAAGGAATATTAGATATTTGGGTGTAAACGATGATGTTAAAGGTGAAATCAAAAAGAGTATCGCTAAGAAACAAAAGATCTTCTTACTTATATACGAATCAGGAAAAACATTTCTTCAAGAGAAAGCAATCTGATTCATGAATAATATTTCATATAAATTTTCGGACTACTTAATAAAAATTCTAACGTTTAATTATCGTGTTGTTAAAAAGATAATCAAAAAAGAGATTCTAAAAAACAATAATTTATCAGTGTTAGATATGGGATGCGGCACTGGGACTTTAGCAGGATTGTTTACAAAAAATACATACTTGGGAATTGATATTGATGAAGACGCAGTTCGGCAAGCAGGGAAGAAATTTCCGGGGTATAAATTTAAAGCTGGTGATGCAGCTAATTTTAAAACTGATAGGAAATTCGATACGGTTTTGGTAGTAGGGGTTTTACATCATTTGACAGATGAGAATGTTAAAAAAGTTGCCCAAAGGATAAATTCTTTATTAAATAAAAATGGTAAGGTTTTAATAATTGAGGCAACTCATCCTTTGGAAACACACAATGTTTTGGGGTTGCTCTTAAGGAAGATCGATAGAGGTAGTTATGTAAGAAGTATTGGGGAGTATGCAAAATTGTTAATGGACAGATTATCTTTAGAGAAAAAGTATGAACAGAAAGGGGGGCTTCTTGATTATGCGGTTTTTGTTGCGGGTGGCAAAATTCATTAGGGGAAATCTGCTTTTAACTGTCATATTGGCAGTTGGTTTTGTATTAAGAATTCTTTCGACCAACCCCGGGTACCTCTCTCATGGAGACGAGTTGATGTATGGACAGGCGCTTCAAATGTTTCTAAATAAAACATTAGGCATTAATCCGCTTTGGATGGGTTATCCGCCACTGGTTGCGTGGATTATGCTTTTCTTTTTTACGTTTATATTTATACCTGGGGCATGGATTTTATATTTTATTACGCACTTCCAAGATGTGGTTTCTTTATTCGGGGGAATATATCAAACTTCAGGATCGACCGTTTTTAATTTGCATAACATTTTTCACTTTGAAATTTTAAGAATAGATTGGAAGAATGTGCTTTATTGGGGAAGATATACAACCGCCCTTTTTGGTGCGGGGGCAGTCTATTTTGTTTACTTAACCGGCCTAAACCTCTTCAACAAGAAAGTTGGTCTTATCTCGGCCGCTTTAGTTGCCGTGAATTACCGTTTGGTTTTAAGCAGCTCCATTGGTTTTGTAGACATGTATAACATATTCTTTCTCTTTGTTTCGTTTTGGGCCGTTTCTCTCTTAATGAAAAAACCTAACTTAAAGAATTATGTTTTTTCCTGGATAAGTGTAGCTTTATCTTTTCTGACTAAATATCAGATCTATGTATTTTTTCCTTTGATGGTTGCCCATCTCTATTTAAGCATTAAAGACTCCGGAAGTGTAGGCGGGTTTATTAAGAAGTTTGTAGGAAGGGGCGTAGTTTTGGGCGGACTTGTCGCACTTATAATTGTTGCTATTTCCCATTTTCACTACATTAATCACATAGAACAAATAATCAGCATACACCGTTACGAAGTTGTCAAATACGGGTTTGGTGTAAACAATTTTTATCTTTTTCCCATATCATATCTTTATCATTCCGGTATAGGTCCATTCTTAAGTCTGATTGCAATTGCTGGTATTTTGTTTGGTCTGACAATCAAAAAATTCAGATTACCTTCTCTAATAATGCTCTCTCCCGTTCCACTTATTGGTTTTCTTTATTTTTACTATACCGGCGGAGGGTTTTTCACAAGAAACGTAATTGTACTTATTCCGATATTTCTGATTTTTTCCGCTGTATTAATTTCAATAATCTTGGATTTTGCCTTGAAACAAAAACCATTAATATCAAAATTGCTTGGATTTTTGATTCTTTTTTTGGTAACATTTTTTTCTTTTAAGGACCATTTAGTTAACAGCAGTCTTATGGCTTATATGTACTCAGGGCCGTCTCAAGAAAGCTTGGCACAAAAGTGGATTGAGAATAATATCAAAGGTAAGGTTGTTTTTGGAACAGATAATGCCCGGCTTATTCCCAGCGATAAGAATGTAAAACCGCTTGGCTTGCCTCACCCGTATACGTCATTTTCCTACAGGGAATTGTTAACCGACAAATATGATTATGTTGCTGTTGACACCTCTTTTGTGCAAAGTTATTTATATTGGTGGATGAAACAGCCCTTAAATATAGAACTGAAATTTTGGAATAGGCCAGATGATCTCTTAGCTCAAAATTATCTAAATTTGGCTCTAAGAGAGCTGATGTGGGAACATGGCCAAAAAGCTTTTTTAACGACATGGCAGGCCCCCGGATACAATTATGCCGTTTTTAAAGTTGATAGAGATGGGTTGTGTAATCAATCCTCGCTTGTTGAGAAGGCGAGTCTGGGTTCATTCAACTGGACTCCGCTTTATTTACTCGTGGAGTATGAAAACTACCTTTACAAAAACGAATTACAGCAACCAGTGATTAAAAACGCCAGAACATTGCCTGGGGCAAGCCGTTGGCAGTCCTCCGCTTTGGAAATAAAACCAAATTATTGTTATAAAGCGACAGGAACGATTAGCATTAAAAACGCTCTGCCTAAAACTGGGCGCGACGGATTTCTGAGAATGGATTTTTATAAAGTTAATCCGAAAGCATTTTTAACTTCACGTCCAATTGTGACCTTTGTTTCTGAAAGGATTTACGGAGATGCTGGAAGTCATGTTATCGATATCCAAGCCATTGCTCCGGATGAGGCAAGGTATGTTACGATTGGTTTTCAAGCCGATGGAGCAACAACGGACTTTACTCTTTTGGATCTTAAGTTTTCGGAATCAAGCTCGTCTGTTGTTAAATCTGAGCCCCAGCACTTGATTTTGAAGGATGAAAACATTTTGCAATACAACAACGGGGGAATAATCTAAAATTAACACAAACTCAGCGTCAATTGGATAAGTATTGACGGAATGGCCAAAAAGTAAGAAAATCAGACCACATTTTACCTAATGAAGAAAATTGCACTAATAGGCTACGGGTATTGGGGTCCAAATCTTTTGAGAAATTTTATGGAGGTTCCCGATTGCGAAGTTCTTTATTGCTGCGATAAAGATATAAATAGATTAAAAGAAGTTAGAAAAAGGTATCCTTCGTTAATCGTTACCCGCGAATATCAAGATTTATTGCAGGATTCTGAACTCGATGCAGTCATAATTGCAACACCGACGAAATTTCATTATCAGATTGCCAAGGATTTTTTAAAGGCGGGGAAGGATGTTTTAATTGAAAAGCCGATGACTTTAACCAGCAAGGAGGCTGGTTTATTATTGGAAGTTGCCAGGGAAAATAAAGGAATAATAATGGTTGATCACACTTTTATTTATAATGAAGCAATCAGAAAAATTAAAGAAATTATTAAAAGCGGAAGTTTGGGAGAGCTTCTTTATATAGATAGTGTTAGAGCAAACCTGGGATTATTTCAGCCGGATAGTAATGTAATTTTTGATTTGGCTACTCACGATTTTTCTATCATCCAGTATCTTCTGGAGGATACTCCCGTTTGGCTTCAGGCCTTTGGCAAATCGCATTACAACAAGCAGGAAGATGTTGCTTACATTATTGTTCAGTATTCAAAAAATATAAGTGCTCACATTAACGTAAGTTGGCTCTCGCCACTTAAGATTAGACAGATTTTAATTGTAGGAACAAAGAAAATGCTTGTGTATGATGATGTCAGTTCGGCCGAGAAAATCAGGATTTACGAGAAGGGTGTTGACTTGGTTGCTGGATTAACTACTAAGATGGAAGAAGCAAAAGTCAGTTATCGTTCGGGGGATGCATGGCTCCCCAATATTAAGGGAACGGAGGCTCTGAGTCTTGTAGCCCAGGAATTTATTGAATCAATTTCCAGCCGCAAGAAACCGATAAGCGACGGTTTAATGGGATTAAATGTTGTCAGTGCTTTGGAAAAAGCTACCGAGTCGGCAAGAAGCGGCAGGAAAGTATTTTTTAAAAATGTCAATAAAAAGTGACGTTAAGAAGGGGAAGGGAGTGAAAATTCCATTTCCAAAACTGGTTAATCTTTACGGGTGCCGTTTAGGACCAGGAGTTTTTATAGGTCCCTTTGTCGAAATTCAAAAAGGAGTAATTATCGGAGATAAAAGTAGGATTAGCAGCCATAGTTTTATTTGTGAGGGTGTAGAAATCGGTAAAGATGTTTTTGTTGCCCACGGAGTGATGTTTATTAATGATAGATTCTCCGATTCCAAAAAAATGGGGAGTTGGAAGTTGAGAAAGACAATTGTTGAGGACGGGGTAAGAATCGGAAGCAACGCAACGATACTTCCCGTTAGGATCGGAAAAGGATCTATAATTGGGGCAGGCGCGGTTGTAACTAAAAATGTCCCGCCGAATTCAATTGTGAAAGGAAATCCAGCTAAATGAATATTCCTCTAGTTGATTTGAAAGCGCAGTACAAAGAAATTAAAAAGGATCTAGATTTAGTTGTTTCGACGGTATTAAAGAACGGAAATTTTATTCTTGGAAAAGAAGTTTTGGAATTTGAAGAAAAGTTTGCCAAATTTAATAATGTTAAATACTGTCTCGGTCTTGCTTCGGGGTATGACGCAATCACTCTTTCTTTAAAGGCGTTGGGGATTGGCGTTGGGGATGAAGTAATTACCGTAGCCAATACTTTTATTGCGACAGTCTTTTCGATAATGGCGGTTGGAGCAAAACCGGTTTTAGTTGATATGGATCCCAAGACGTATTTAATTGATATTAATAAAATTGAGGAGGCAATTACAAAAAAAACAAAAGCGATTATTCCTGTGCACTTGTTCGGAAGACCATGCCAGATGGATAGGATTTTAAGGATTGCAAAGAAACATAAACTGTTTGTTGTAGAGGATGCTGCTCAGGCCCACGGGGCCTCAATTTCAGGGAAAAAGTGCGGTACTTTTGGAGATATTGGAGCGTTCTCGTTTTATCCAGGCAAAAATCTTGGTGCTTTGGGTGATGCTGGAGCAATTGTTACAAACGATAGAAAATTGTACGAGAAAATAAAAACAATGAGGGATGTTGGACAAATCAAAAAATATTACCATGAAGATTTTGGTTATAATTCCCGTCTAGATACAATTCATGCGGCCGCTCTTTCCGTAAAGCTTGGCAAATTAAACGAATGGAATAAAAAAAGGGTCGGGATTGCCAAACTTTATAATAAACTCCTGGCAGGAGTTGGAGACGTTGTTGTTCCTGGAATAATGGGAAAGCCTTATTTTGAAAACTTTCACATTTTTATTATTCAGACAAAAAAAAGAGATTTATTATTAAAATATCTTGAGAAGCATGGCATTCATTGCGGAATTCATTATCCGATCCCCGTACATCTGCAAAAAGCGTTAAAATCTTTGGGATATAAGAGTGGAGACTTTCCTGAAACGGAAAAATTTGCAAAAAGGATTCTTTCTCTGCCGATATATCCTCAGTTAAAAGTAAGGGATGTAAAAGAAATTTGTAAGAATATTAAAAAATATTATGGATAAAGTTATCGTTACAGGTGGGGCGGGATTTATAGGTAGCAACTTAGTTGAACTTCTTTTAGCTAAGAAGTATCGGGTAGTAGTTATTGACGATTTTTCTGTCGGCAAGCTAGAAAATCTTCCTAAATATAAAAACCTGGAAATTGTGAAAGCCGATGTGAGGAATTTAAAAAGGATGACGGAACTTTTTAAAGGTTCGAATTATGTCTATCATCTTGCGACCCAATGTGTAAGAAAATCAATTAACGATCCATTTTTGGTACACAGCGTAAACACTGAAGGAACCTTCAGTGTTTTGGAAGCAGCTAAAATAAATAAGGTAAAAAGATTTGTTTATGTTTCTTCATCAGAGGTTTATGGAACTGCCATTAAGGTTCCTATGTCGGAGAATCATCCTCTTAATCCGACTACAATTTATGGTGCCAGTAAATTAGCGGGAGAATTATATTCACAAGCCTATGCGCGAACATACGGCCTAAATATTGTTATTGCCAGGCCGTTTAATACTTACGGCTACAACGAGCATTTTGAAGGACCTTACGGCGAGGTTATTCCGAGATTTGTTGTTAGGATTTTAAATGGTTTACCCATGCAAATTTTCGGAAGTGGTAAACAGACCCGAGATTTTACTTTTGTTGAAGATACGGCAAGAGGTATTTTATTGGTTGGGGAAAAAGGTAATACTGGGGAAATCTATAATATTGCTAAGGGTCAGGAAGTGTCCATTTTAAAACTTGCCAAGTTGATCCAAAAACTATTGAAAAAAGAGGGAAAAGTTGAGTTTTTGCCGCCAAGGCCGGGAGATGTAAAAAGACATTTTGCAAAAATTACCAAGGCGTCTAGGGAATTGAGGTTTAAGGCAAGGTATTCTATAGAAGAAGGTATTAGTAAATATATAAAATGGTTTATAAAGACTTATCCGGATTATAAATCAACTCTGAAATTTTATCAGGATAAAAATTGGTAATATGAATATTCCGGTTGCAAAACCATATTTCGACAAAAAAGAAGAAGAGGCTGTCATCAAAGCATTAAGATCGGGTTGGGTTACTCAAGGTCCGAGAGTTGCAGAATTTGAGGAGATTTTTGCTAAATTTTCCGGAACAAAATATGCGGTTGCCACAAGTTCCGCAACAACAGCCCTTTTTTTAAGTCTTTACGCGCTCGGAATTGGCAAAGGGGATGAAGTTTTAGTTCCGTCTTTGTCTTTTATTGCCAGCGCAAATGTAATTATGCATGTAGGGGCAAAACCTGTGTTTATAGACATAGACCCGGCAACCTACAACATTGATGTTGCTAAGATTGAAGCAAAGATTACTAAAAGAACGAAGGCTATTCTTCCTGTTGATCAATTGGGACTACCTTTTGATAAAAAGGGTGTCAAGAAAATTGCCAAGAAATATAGCTTATTAGTTGTAGAAGATGCGGCTTGTGCAATAGGGAGCAGTTACAAGGGAAAGAATTTGGGTGGTGCTTTTGATGTAGCCTGTTTCAGTTTCCATCCTAGAAAAGTGGTAACAACCGGGGACGGTGGGATGATTACCACAAATTCCAAAAAGATTGCTGATATGGCTAAAATGCTTAGGCAGCAGGGGATGGGGACATCTGATTTAAAAAGACACGAATCAAACAAAGTGGCACATGAGAAATATCCTGTGGTTGGATTTAATTTCAGATTAACAGATATTCAGGCTGCAGTCGGAATAGAACAATTCAAAAAATTGCCTATGTTTCTTGCTAAAAGAAGAGAAATTGCCGAAAGATACAACAAAGCCTTTTCCAAAATTGATTTAATAGTTCCGCCGTTTGTTCCAAAAGGCTGTCAGCCGAACTGGCAGTCATACATAATAAGACTGAAGAGAAATATAAAGATAGGAAGAGATGAGCTTATGCAGAAACTGTTGGATAAAGGTATATCGACAAGGCGTGGTTTAATGGCGATACACGAAGAGAAGCCTTACAGAAAGATGTATCCAAATTTGCATTTACCCCAAACGGAAGCGGCAACGAGAGAAACAATTTGTCTGCCGATTTATCATACCCTGAAAATTGCAGAGCAGAATAGAATTATTAAAGAGATAGCTGCTCAATTAAAATAAATAGCTATGGAAGATTTTGACCACGGTTTACCGGAAAATCAATACAATAAACATGCTTGGATCGCTGGAGATGTTGAAATTGGCGAGAATGTTTGGATTGGGGCATTTACCTTGATAGATGGAATATATGCTTCACTGAAAATAGGGAGGGGAACAAATATATCAAGCGGTGCCCAAATTTTGACTCACTCAACCGTAAGGCGTTGTATCTCAGAAAAGAGGTGGGGAGATGTTGATTCGGCACCGACAGAGGTCGGAGAGTTTTGTTTTATTGGTACAAATGCCGTAATTCTTAAAGGAGTAAAGATAGGTCACCACTCTGTAGTTGCTGCAGGCGCTGTGGTTCCCGAAAACACGGTTATTCCGGCCTATTCGATAGTTGCGGGTATTCCCGCAAAAGTAGTCGGTTCCAGCAAAAAGTTTCTTAAAGGTATCGAGGGAGAGTCAATATCTATTTGCATTCCGGCCTTCAACGAAGAAAAAAACTTAAAAGACGTTGTTAAAGAAACGATTTCGGCAGTTTCAAAAATTGTCAAAGATTATGAAATAATTTTGGTGAACGATGGATCGAGCGACAAAACAGGGAAAATAATAGACAGATTGGCAAGGAAAAATAAAAAGATAAAGGTATTCCACCATAAGAAAAATAAAGGTTTTACTGGAGCCATGAAAACTGCTCTCTATTCAGCAACAAAACATTTAGTTTTTCTTGCCCCCGCTGATGGTCAATTTGATTTTAATGAACTTATTAAATTTACAGAAGCAATAAAGGGGTATGATGTGGCGATTGGTTATAGAGTGAATAAATATAAAAGTCTTGTCAGAAGAATTTATACTAGTGGGTTTCATTTTTTAGCAAAGAGTTTATTAAATATTCCATTTAGGGAGTTTTCCACTGTTTTTATGTGGAGAAGGCGGGTAATTGAATTAATTACGGTTGAAGCGGATAGCAGAAGCGCAATGTTTTTGCCGGAGTTTTTTGCAAAAGCAGTAAAAACAAAATTTAAATTTGTTGAGGTTCCGGTTCATTGGAGGGAAAGAGGGGGAGGAGTTACAAAAGTATCAGGGTTAAAGGCGTTAGTAGTAATCTTCAAAACTTTTTTCGGGATACTGAAACTCAAGTTAGTTAATTAAATATAATTTCTGTGATGTAATATAGAAATATGTGGTTATATTATGCCTTGACGTTTGCAATTTGTTCTTCATTAATTGCCATTATTTCTAAAAAAATTTTAGGAAAAGTTGGGGAATATTTTTTTATTTGGGTTCTTAGAATCTTTACGATTATTTTCTTATTTTTGGCAATAATTTTTCTATTTAGAATACCGCATACGGATTTAATCTTTTGGGTAGTTGTGACGATTTCCTCAATCCTTTCAGCTCTCGGGGCGTATTGTGATTATAAATCCATAAAAATATCCGAAGTGTCGTTGATTGCCCCAATTGCCTCGTTTAACCCGGTTTTTACAGTTATAATTTCCTTTATATTTTTGGGCGAAAATGTTGGTGTTCGAGGGATAATCGGAATTATGACAATTGTAGCGGGAGCATATATGCTAAAACTGTCGGAAGCTAGGAAGGGCTTTTTTGCTCCAATTAAAGCTCTTTTTAATAACCCCGGAGTAAGGCTTGCTCTATTAGGTAGTTTTATTTGGTCGGTTGAGCCAATTTTGTTTAAGGTAGCAATTTTCCATACTGTTCCAAATGTGCCTCCGTTTATTTCCTTGGTTGGCCTTGTAATGTCTGTATTTTTGTTTACACCGTTAGTTTTTAAGTTTTCCAAGAACGACTTCCCAAAATTGAAAAAATACTTTTGGTCGTTTTTAATAATAGGAATATTAGCTGCAGTTGGGGAGATTGCGGGGTTTACCGCATACAGTTTAACTAATCTTGGTTTCGCGGTGGCGGTTTTTAGATTAAGTATGATATTTACGGTTATTCTTGGATGGATTTTTTATAAAGAAAGAGGAATTAAGGATAAATTAATAGGAACATTAGTAATGCTTGTTGGAGTGGTTGCCTTAGTTATATAAATTTGCTTTTGCTAATTCTTTGTTTAACCTTTGCTGCGGGGAGATGTTTCTGTATGGGTTTCCCTTGAAAGTAAATCCTCTGAGGCCTTTTGTTCTTGCGTTTGTGGTATATCTCTCCATGTCATCAATAAAAAGAACTTTATCTTTGCCTTCATGAACTTCTAGAATATCGGCTAACTTATTAAAAGACTCCGGATTCTTTTTATTTGCTTTTATTTCATAAGAAAAGAGAATGTTCTCGATTGGCAGCTCAGGATAAAACTGAGCAATTAATCTTTTAACTAATGGTCCGACAGCGGGAATAATATTTGAATAAATGAAAAGCTCAGAGTTGCCCCTTGACAATTTGGACACAATTTCCTGCATACCTGGCATTACCTTGTAAATTTCTGGCATTTCGAAAAGTACTCTGCAACTGGCAATGTCATTTGGCAGGATTACCCCAGTCATTTCTGAAAATTTCTTGTAATACTCCTCTTCAGAGATTTCTCCTGACATGGCAGACGAATTTAATTTATCAAAACTTTCTAATATTTTTTCTTTTGATGTTTTAAGTCTTTGAGCTAAGCCTTGAGTCAACTCGTCATCGTTTACGTCTATTAATACACCTCCAATATCAAAAACCACTTTATTGACTGGATTTCTTCCCAACTTTTTGTCAACCTCCCGGTCTAAAGTTTCCTGGTTATTTCTTCCTTCGATGAGGAAATCTTGATTACTGGGAGAATTTAATTCTTCCTGAATTTCATTTCTTAAGTCTTCAAAATTTATACCGAAATCAGATTTAAACAATTCAATCTCTTTTCCAAATAGATCTATTGCGACTTGAGATTTGATTTGTTCTGGCTCGTATAATTGATGGACTCCCCATACTGTAGAAGGCCAGAGTACATCCTTTGAATAGACAGCTATTCTTTCTTCGTCAGCCATTCCCTTAAATGTGGTTTCCCAAGTTTTTAGCTGGCCGTCCGAAGTTGTTTTACATAAATTGTCGGCCATATCCTCAATCGTTTCTGGAATAGTTATGTCAGAAATATTGTCAATTCTTGGCTTTTTTAGATTGAGTATTCTTGAAACAATGTCGTTCTCGTTCCAAGATTTACTTTCGAGTCCTAGCTTTGTTGCAAAATGTTTCTGTAGTAAATTCTTTCTGAGATAATGTTGCGGTACTATCAAGCTGGAGAGATCGTGCGTTAACCCCTTTAACTCTGCTTCACTAGGGGTGAGCCCTTCAGGAGAAATTTTTTCGGCAAGTAACCTTGCTCCTATTGATGTGGCTAAAATGTGTCCCAGGTAGTCTGGAAACAGGTTGGGATGAACAAAAGGCATCGCGTTGATAAAAAACTTTTTAAATTGTTCAATGTCCGAGCCGCCTTCAAAAGTTATATCTGCAGTTTCTTTAATAGCGTTAGTTCTCAGGTCGACCAAACGGGTTTCCTCTTCTTGGAGGAATAACCTATCACCACCTTGACCCCTCGACCTGAGCCATTCAAAGACCTTTTCTGTAGCCATGCCGCGTATTATCTACTTTATTGTGCCTAGATTCAAGCATAGCTAATAAAATTAAATGAGGAACATCCCCGCTAAATTTTGGTCGGAAATCCACATATCAAATAGAGAGTGACGGGAAATACTATGTTGGGGGATGCAATCGAAATTTGGAAGAACAGTGGGAAAGTAGAAATCCCCAAAATATAAATATTGATATTATCCAAACATAATGAAGGGGTGTGAATTCAAGATGGGGATAGAATGCAGGGAAAAGGCTTTGAATATTTATTCCAATGTGGGTTGATAAATATTGCAATGAAGGGGCAATTCCGTCTCTATAGACAAACCCATGGTTAGGTGGCAAGAGTAGCGCAATAATCATATTTAGTGTACCCCAGAGATAAAAGGCTAAAGCAAGAATTTTATAGATCATGTTTTTCATTTCGTCCAAGAAAAATACTAACGAAGGAAGTAAGAGCGGAAGTATTGGAACAAGTAGTCTTGCTGGAGTGGTATAACCTCCCTGTGGATCAATTAAAATAACAGGAAATAAATATGCTACGGTAACTGATGAAGCGAGAAGAAATGATATTTTATTTTTTCTGAACCAAATATAAGCTCCGGGGACGCTAAAAAGGAATAGAGGGCAATAAACCAAAAGACCAAATTGACGATCAAAAAAGATACTTAGGAGATTTAGGAAAAAATTACTTGAATGAGAAGCGATACCGAAAAGATAATAGGGCGTAAGAGGGCTGAAACTTCCAAGTGTTATTTTAATAAAGATAAGGTAGCAGATAATTGAAAGAGGAAAAAATAACCTTAAATATTTTCTATTTTTGGGAATTTTCAAAACAGAAAGAAGATAGAGAATCAATGCGAGAGAAAAATATCTTATATGGATCCATGGAAGAATAGAGAGAGTGAGAGCAACTGGGAAATGCCAGCTTTTGTCATCTATGAGATGGTAAAGTACAAAAATAGAAACAAGAGCTCCGATAGTTTCAGTGAAGTTCAGAGCAGACAGATTAAACAAAGGAACATTTAAAAAGATAGCTGAGGCTAAAATTAAAGATAAATTGGTCTTTTTAGTTATTTTTTTAGAATATAAATATGATATGTAAAAAAGAACACCTGATAATAAGGCTCCGAAAATTATGGTTCCTAGCCTTTTCCCAACAGCGTAAAATGGAGCAAGTAGTAATGAATATCCGATTCCGTGAACGGGATATAAATGGCCATACAGACCTTTGACGGCTATTTTGTCAATGGCTCTGGGGTTAAATGTAAGAGCGGTCCCTTGGGCGTAATTGTTTTCCAGCCAAATATCCCAGTCGTAGACAATGCTATGCGCTGCTAATAAATAGTGAACCTCGTCGCCGTTTGCATATGTATTTTTGGAGTAAAAAATAGCAAAAAGTAAGTAAATAACAAAAATTAAACAAACAATTATCCTCCTCATCTTTTTTGGGCAATTACCATAAAGTCAGTAAACGGAAAGAAGATAATTAAGTCCGACATTCGTAGAAATTTTGCTATAAACTGAAGCATTTTGGATATTGCTGGCGGCAGTCTTAGTCTTTCTATAAGAAAACTTAAGCTTCTATAAAAACCCCACGGTTTTATTGATATTATTTTCAATTTACTGTTCTCAAATAATTTTGAAATAGCTTTTCTGTTCAGAAAAAGCAAGTGCTCCGGAGCTTTTTGATAGTTGTACCAATATTTACCCATCAGTATAGAATCTAAACTCTGCGTGTCTGGGGTTGTTAAAAATAAATAGCCCCTATCCTTTAAAGAATTTTCAATTTCTTTAACAGTCTTATTTATTTCGGAAACGTGTTCTATTACATCCCAGGCTGTGACAATATCAAAACATCCTTTTGGTAAAACGCCATCCTCAACTGCGCCAGGAAAGCAGGCAATTTGTTTTTGTTTAAGTATTTTTAATGCGTAAGGCGAGATTTCGTTTCCCGTAACCTTGTAGCCCTGTCTTTTTGCCTCTTCAAGAAAAATCCCAGTGCTGCAGCCTATATCCAATAGGTTTTTTCTACGGCAATATTTATTAATAAGTGCTATTCTTTTTTTTGCCTCCTTAGATAGTTCATCTTCAAGCTGGCCGTAGTCTGCATAACCTTTGGGGGTATTGGTGTTTCCGATAAAGTACTTCTTTGCGTAAATTTCCTTTAATCTTTCCCTTTTTGGTTGCGGCCAAACAAACTGAAGTCCGCAATTTAAACATTTAATAATGTCAAACTGTTTTTGTCTAATTATTTTTTCAGTTTTTCCATAATTGCAAATTGGACAGCTGATTTTTGTATTATTTTCCACTCTAGGAATATGATACACTAGTGTGTTATTTTTAAACAATTATGAAAAAAAAGAGAAATGGGAAAGAGTATTTAGCCGACTTCTTGAAAATTGCCCCGCTTTCGCACGCTTTATGGAGGGCGGTCGAAGCATTAAGTTTTGACCAGGTTGATTATAAATCTCCCGTACTGGATTTGGGTTGCGGTTTTGGCGAGTTTGCGGGTGTAGTTTTCGGCAAGGTTGAAACCGGGGTTGATATTAATAAAAAGGAATTGGACATGGCTCTTAAGGATCGGAAATACAGAAAGGTTGTTTGGGCCGATGCAAGAAATCTGCCGTTTAAAAACAAGACTTATTCCACTGTTATATCGGTTAGCGTGCTTGAGCATATTGAAAATCCGGAAATTGTAATTGAAGAAATCGGCAGAGTTTTAAAAAGCGGCGGGACGGTTATGTTTAGTGTTCCGACCAGTGAAATGTATAAGTACCTTTTGGTGCCAAAGGTTTTAACTTTTTTTGGCTTTAAAGAAGCGGCACGGAAATATTTTGAATTGCATAAAAAAGTGTTTAAACATGTGAGTCTTAAATCTCCCGAATGGTGGGAAAAAACTCTGAAGAAGGCCAATTTTCAGATTCTACGTCAGGAAGGAACAATTTCCCCGGCCCTTCTTAAGCTTCATGAGTTTTTTTTGATCTCAGCTTTCCCTTCGCAATTTTCAAAACTGTTTTTTGGCAAAAGATTAATAATGAGTACTGGAATTAGGTCAAGTTTACTCCCTGTATTTTTTTCCAGATTTGTCAGGATAGATAAGGATTCAAAGATTAACCTATTCATTGTTGCCAGGAAGAAATAACCGCCCCTTGTCGTATAATTAAGATTAATGAACAAGTTGCTTAATAGAATTAAGAAAATTAGTTTTTATCTAATTTTATTAATAACTGTATTAATCTCTTACGGGCAGATATTGAGAATGTACGTTTGGCAGGATGATAACGGCTTATTTTTTAAGCTTGCCCATATTAAGGAATCTCCGGGATATTTTGGACCCGGACCTTTCGGAATAGGCCCGTATAAATACACGGCGACTCCGTATATTCCCATATACGAAGCATTTGGATTTTCAACCTTTCCCTATTTTTTGTTAAACCTTGGCTTGTATTGCTTGGCAACGGTTTGCGTCTATAAAGTATTTTCAAAAATACTGGGAGCAAATGGAGGAAAAATTGTGGGTTTCTTGTTTGCCGCGGGCTATATTGCCTCCGACGGATTTATACGGCTTTTTAGCAGTCCGCTTTTTAGTCTAAGTGTGGTGCTAATCAGTCTGCTGCTTTTCTCTTACTGGAATTACTTCAAACAGGGGAAAATTAGATGGTATTTACTTTCAATATTGTTCTACTTTTTGGCCGTCGAATTTATCAGAGCCAGAACACACTATTTGATTGGCGTGGTTTTCCTATTTGAGTTTATATTTTTAGCATTCAGAAAACCAATTAAATCAATAATATTTTCCCTTTTTCGTTTGCTTCCTTTTATTGCGGTTTTTTATCAATACTTCCTCCAATACCCTGACGGCAGAGCGGGCCAGGTAAAAGTATTTGTTCTTTCTCTCTTGAAGGGAGATTTTCAGGTGGTTTATAGTCTGGTTTCTTCCTGGTCAAATTTAGTGTTTCCTAATTGGTTACTGAATAAAATACTACTGGTAAATATTAATTTTCTTTGGCTGGCTGTGCCTGTAGCTGCAGTTATAATTTTAGTTTTAATATTTCGAGATTGCGCAAAAAAGAAAATATTAATCGCTGTTTTCACTTTTGCAGTGGGTATCTGGAGTTTTTCCGCAGGTTCCATTTTTTCCACGAAGCTTCTAAATCTGGGTCCAAAAGAACTTTTTGTGGCGTTTTTTGGAGGAGTTTTGATTATATTATTCTCTGCGGGGTATTTTGCCATAAAAAACAACAAAAACTTGTACCTCTTTTTATTCCTGTGGGCGATAGCAAATATTTTGGCATATTCTATGTACAACCCCACAGTTGCATATGATTCTATAAACCGCTACCTTGTTCACTCTTTCCTTGCTCTGGCAGGATTACTCGGAATACTCTGTTTAGGTTTTAGAAATATCACATTAAGGAAGGCAATAACCGGCCTGGTTATTATTTGGGGTGTGGGAAACATGGTTAATTCCTTTATTTATCAAAACAAAATATTGGCGACGCGCAGTAACCCACCCAGGAAGTTTTATTCGCAGCTTAAAGGTTTTGTTCCGGCCATTAAGAAGGGTGATATCCTCTATTTTGATGTTGCGGCTAATTCGCGGGGTTATTTTGCGGACTCTTTTTCAGTTGCGTCAATGCCTGAAACAACCGCATTGGCTTGGAGATATGGGGTAGATAGATACGATTTTTATTTGGTTACGGAATTTGAAGATTTGATCAAAACAGTGCAGACAAAGAATATCTCAATGGATGAGATTCATACTTTTTTTTACTCCAATGGGGAATTGACCGATACCACAAGCACTATCCGCAATCTTCTGAGCCAAGGAGGGGAGAGTGTTGTACTGGATAAATATCAGGAAGGAGGCGGAGGAAATGATTTTACCGTTGATTTAGATAAGCCCATGGAAAGCTTTCTGCCAATGGAATTGGAGTTTACTCTTACTGCAAGAGCCGGGGACTCTGCAAATCTTAGCTTTCCGTATACCCGAAACAGCACCTTTGGTGCATCTAAAATAGCCAAAGATAAAGATTTGAGAAAATTGGCTTTTGCTTATCAAGGATTTAAGAATGATTTTTATGCCAGGACCTCCGTTAGTACAAGCAGCAATTGGCAGAAAAGAGTATCAAATAACTTAATTGATCAGGATCCGGATACTGCATGGCAGGGAGACAGAGTATTGTGGGGGACTGAGAAAAAATCAAGCCTGAGCCTTGATCTAAAGACCACACAGGAAATAAATAGGTTTGTATGGATTAATGCTTTTGGCAACAATACACCCATACAATACGTAATTAGCGTGTCTTCGGATGGAACCACTTGGAAGGAGGTTAAGAATATTTCCTCCATAAATAGGGTAGATTCAAGAGAACCCCAGGTTGTGGAGTTTGAACCGCAAAAAGTTCGTTTTATTAAGATGACGATTTTTAAAAGCCTTAATGGGGACTCTCCTGGTATTTCTGAAGTTTGGGTTGTAACTGCTGATTTTATTAAACTTAAGATAAATGATGTCGAAGAATTTTTGAGAAGGCCTTTTGCTTATGTTCCTGATCAGAATAGTTATAAAGAAGCCTTAACCGGTGTCGGATTTAAAGGAGATGTAAAAATTTCCTGGATGAATAATAAAAATAGCGGTTGGACCAGTCAAACAAATTCCAAAATTAACGTCATTTATGACGGACTTGAAAGGAACTATAAATTAATTATTCCAGCTGGTGGAACAAAAATCTCAGCAATTAAATTATCTGATATGCAAATACCGGGAGATATAAGGTTGTCCCGGATTGAGGCCAGATATTTAAAAATAGATGAACTGACGAAATGAGAAAAAAAATAATTATTTCGATAATCTTTTCAGTCATATATTTTGTTGCTGCACTATTAACTTTGAAGGACTATGGTATTTCCTGGGACGAGATATTGCATTTTGCTAGAGGCCAGGCATATCTCCATTATTTCTTAACCGGCAAAACGAATTATAAAGATCTTCCAAACGTAAACTTGCAGGGAACATTTGGTGAACCTAAAAACACTTCTGTGCCCAGACGAAGTATTTTTCAGCTAAATGAAAATGCTGGAGATTTCTTTATATATGGTGGTGGTATCGGTGGACATCCTCCTATTAATGACGATCTGGCAGCTTTAAGCAATTATGTTTTTTTTCAGAAGCTTGGGGTAATTGATGATATAGCCTCGTATCACTTGTTTAATATTACAGCTTCCGCACTACTGGTTTTTGTTGTTATTTTCTTCGCGCTTGAAGTTTTTGGTATTTTTCCCGCGACTGTTTCCTTTTTAGCACTCTGTACCTATCCTCTCTTTTGGGCTGAAAGTCATTTTAACATTAAGGACTTTCCTGAAGCTGCTTTTTTTTCCGGTTTTATTTTAGCCTTTTATAAATCCTTAGAAAAATTCTCTATTAAGTGGCTTTTCCTTTCTATAATTTTTTTCAGTTTAGCTTTAGGCGTCAAATTTAACATCCTTTTTGCTGTTCCAATAATTTTTATCTATCTGGTACTTAGATACAAGAATAATTTTGTTGAGATTCTCCATTCTGTACCAAAAATATATTACGTTTTGTTATTCTTGGCGCCGTTGATTGCTTTAGGCGTCTTGACCTTGTCTTGGCCTCCTTTGTGGCATGATTGGTTTAATCATATTATTGGGATATTTAAATATTATAAGGATGTCGGTACGGCCACAAACTATCAGTCTCAAAATTTTTATCTTGCCGGATTTAATTTATTTCCAATCTTGTGGATTGTCTTTACTACACCGCCTGTAACACTAGCCCTTTTTCTATTAGGTGTAATTGCAGCATTTCTAAGAAGGAGAGAAAATAATTCTATTTATTTATTGTGGGTTATGTGGTTTTTGATTCCCGTTTTGAGAGTGACTTTTCCTGGTGCCTCCGTTTATGGTGGAATAAGACAAATTTCGGAATTTGTTCCGGCAATGGCTCTGCTAGCAGCCTTGGGGGCTTATCAGGCGGTTCGGTGGCTAAGAAAAATCAAAATAGTCCCAGTATTAATCATTTTATCCTTTTTGTATCCCGTTTTTATTCTTTTTAAAATGCACCCGAATGAAAACGTCTATTTTAATTTTTTGATAGGGGGCCTTTCTGGGGCTTATGAGAGAAATTTTCCTTCCTGGGGCAATAGTCTTGGAAATGCATATTTTCAGGGAATAAAATGGATAAACCAAAATGCACCCCAAAACTCCAAGCTTTCATTAATTCAGGGTACTTTCTTAAATGTCCCGCCGATACTGGTAAGAAAAGACATCTCCTTTGGGTCGGAAAACTGGAGTGGTATAAAAAGAGGCGGAGAGTATTTAATGGAGCTTACCTTTAACGATACCGCTAGGGAATTTAATTATGCTTGGGAATACGTTAACAATTTTTTGGTTACGGTATATGAATTAAAAGTAGACGGAGTTTCTATACTTAAAATTTGGAAAAACGATATTGAATATACAAAAAAAGATTACAGGTTGCTTGAAAAAAGATACACGGGACCGATCACAATTAAAAAGAACGATAATTTACTGGTTGCTGATTTGGGGAAGGATCTTGTGATATCCCAGGTTAATTTGTCATATTCAGTATTTGATGGTTGCTTTCCTCTTACAACCAGCTTTGTTGAAACTTCTCGTGATGGGATAAATTGGCTGAGAGAGAAAGACCGCATACCATATCCTCAAATTGAGTTAAAATCAAATAGTGATGATGGTCAAATTGATTTTTATATTGCGGGGAGAAAAGTACGGTATATCCGGTTTTGGTTAGACAATGTTAATTCCTGCGCCTTGGGTGATTCGGAGATGTCTGTTAAGGTATTAAAATGAAAAAATATTACTTTTGGCTTTTATTTTTTTTATTTATAGTCATTTTTATTCTCTATCTTCCCCTTTTTAAAAGTTTTTTTCAGCATGATGAATGGATGGCTTTTGGTGATATTCTCTCAAGTAAAAGAAATTTAGTTAACATAATAACCTGGAGTTTTGCCCCCGATAAAGAACACTACACTCCTATATATAATATGATTTTTTTAATCTACTTCAGACTGTTAAAATTTAATTTCGAAATTTATGCCTTATTAAGCATACTTTCCCATCTAGTAATAGTTTATTTGGTGTATATATTTACTTCAAAAGTGTTTAAAGTAAAGATTTTGGCTATCGCTTGTGCTGCTTTTTTCGGGTTGAATTCAAGTTTATATCAAGCTAATACCTGGGTTTGGTACGAAACAGGATTCCACTATTCAACAATTTTCGCACTTTTGTCTTTAATATCTTTTTGGAATTTTTTTGAGAATGGGCGGTTGAAGAGTATCTACATTTCGTTGCTGCTTTTAGTTGTCTCCTTATTGATTAGGGAGGAGGCGGTTGGTTTTTTTGCATTATATCCTCTTGCAATCATTTTGTTTAAGAAAGGGAAGTTTAAAAATAAGATTGTATTTTTCCGTCCGGTATTATTAGTTGGATTAATATATTTCTTATTTAGGGTCTCGATGTTTTTTATTCCTAGCGCCCGGGAACTTTTCCCTTCTGTTTTTAATCTTCAGACACCTGCCAATATTTTTTTTAACACTATTGCTTTTCCTTCAAAGGTGCTGTTACAAACTGTTTTTCCTTCCCGAATAGGTTTATTCGTTTCCAGGTGGTTAACCGGTCTGTTGCCAAGAGATTTAACGGGGCTTGTAGGTACCACTCAATTTGATGTTTTTGTTGAGCAGAGGACTTTGCAAATTTTTACATTGGCCATATTTATGCTTGTTTTGTGGGGATTATATCGACTGTGGCAGCAAAAAAGAAATGTTATTTGGGTTAAGATTGTTATATTTGGATTTGCCTTTGTGGTAGTTAATAGTTTTGTCTATGCTCTTTCTTCAGGAAGATTAGATCTAATAGTGCTTGTGGATTCAAGGAATTTATATCCTACGGTTATCGGAACGGCAATATTCTTAGTTTCTCTGTCGGCAGTAATTTTCAAAAAATCGCCAACAAAAGCAGTTTTGTGTATTTTGCCCCTAATCTTGCTGCATGTTTTTTACCTGCATAAAGAACTGGTAGCGTTATCAACTACGGGAAGTATTCGTAAGGCAATTTTATATCAAGTTAAAAATGATTATCCAAAATTGCCTGCTAAGGTGGTCTTTTATACCGAAAGCGACTCTTCATATTACGGAATGCCTGAAACAGAGAAAATTTTACCTTTTGAATTTGGTTTAGGCCGGATTCTTCTTTCATGGTACGAATCCGAAGAAAACTTTCCAAGAATCTTTTTTGAAAATAGGTTTCTTTGGGGCTTAACTTCAGAGGGATATATAGGAGAAGGGAATCGGGGCTTTGGATATTACAGAAATATGGACAAAATGGTAATTGCCATTAAAGAAAATAGACTCTCTACAGATTCTATCTTGGCCTACCGGTTTTATTCGAAGGAGAATCTACTAGTTAACGTTTCAGATGAAGTTAGAAGAGCGGTTGAACTAAAACTCCCCCCTTTTTAATTTATTGGGTTTAACCATTTTGATAGTGATGAAATGCGAATGGTATGGATCGATTCGTGAAAAAAGATGACTAATAGCTCCAAAAAGTGGGTAGTATCCAGAACCTGCCTTTTTTATTAATTTAAAATCATACACTTTTAAGATATTAATAAGACTTATAAGAGTGGGGATTTTGATGTGTGGAAATTTAGTATCATCGACCCCACTGTTAGCTTCTGCACTCCATGTTACAGTTTTTTCTCCAAAATGTTGCGAAAGTGGATTCCCTACATGTGCCTTTTTAATTAAATGATGGGAGAAATCCTGAAAACCAAGAATAAGAGCAAAAATATTATGCCAACTAGCTAGGTTTTCAGTGGAGATAACAACATATCCATTAGGCTTAAGGATTCTTTTTATCTCCGAAATAAATAGATCTATGTCAACTATATGCTCGATTACTTGATTAGATATCACAACTTCATATGAATTATCTTTTATTGGCCATTTTTTTTCTATGTTTGCCAATATTACTTCATCAACGCCTCTATTTTTCGCAGCGACAAGTCTTTCGGATACTCCGTCGAGCCCATAAATTGTTTTACACCCTATTTGCTCTTTAAACTTGACGGTTTTTTGGCCATCACCGCATCCTATGTCAATAGTATTTGCCTTTGGATTTTTCTCAAGAAGAGAAATAATGTTTTTATCGTTTTGGTCATATGCTTCAGACCAGATTTTTTGGTAGAATTGCGCAAACATCAATGTATAATTATACCAAATGAAAAGTCCTTTAGTTACGATAACAATTCCTACCTTTAACAGTGCTGAAACTATTGAGAGATGTTTATCTGCGATAGAAAGCCAGAAGTATAAAAATCTTGAGGTAATTATTATCGACGGAGGATCGAAAGACAGTACAGTTGCAGTGGCAAAGAAGTATGGAGTCATCTGCAAAATTTTTCCAGGATCGCTTCTATCGGCAAGATATGAGGGAGTGAAAATGGCTAACGGCAAATATACCTTGATATTTGATAGCGACCAAATTTTAGGGAAAGATGCAATAAAAAATGCAGTTGAAATGGCTGAGAGGAATCGTGTTGACATGTTTGTTTTTGAAGAAGATGTCTACAGTAAAAAAACCTTTATTGAAAAGCTATTTGCGTGCGATAGAAAACTTATTAATTCCGTTAATGACCTAAGTCCTTTTACTGGAACCATAATGCCTCGTTTCTTTAATACTAAGTTTCTTAAAAAAGCCTATGGCAATATCCCTTCCAAGTATTTTCTTAATACTGGTGGACCTGATCACGCAATTGTTTACTATGAAGCATTTAAGTTAAGCAATAAAGTCGGTATCGTAAAAGATGCGGTAAAGCATCTTGAGCCATCAAGCCTTTTTTTGCTTTTAAAGAAATTTTATCGCTGGGGATATACAAGTGTTGAGGCTTATCATGGAAGATATGGAAAATTGATGTCCAGGAAAGAAAGATTCAGGACTGGTCTTTTTTCGAAAGGACTAATTAAAGAAAGTGTGGGTTCGATATTTCTTTTAATTCTCAAGGGATTGAGTTTTAAATTTGGATATTATATCGGTATATTGGATAAAAGATTGGGAGTTGTCCGTTAAAGTATTAAAATAATTAAGTAATGATTTGTTAACACTATAGTCGAATGAAAATATAACTAATATGGAAATCATGGGTTTTGAACTTAGATTAGGCCGAATTTCGGAAAAAAGGGAAGTCAAAAAAACCATCTCGTTATCGAAATCTATTGGCGAGAAACACCTGAACCTTATTCAACTTTTCGAACATTATTACCATATTGAGACGGTTGGAGAGCTAATAAAATCTGTCTTTGAAGATATCATTACCTCTATATTCATGGGTTCGGGTAGTGGTTTGTTTTCTTCTTTATTGAGGGGATTATATTTTAGGTTGTTTTTCAATTACAGATTGCCAGCCTTTATTGGGAAATCTTTCAGAATAATAAATCGTTCCAAAGTTAAGATCGGCAGGGTGTTTTGGGCAAAAGACAGTGTAACTTTATTTGCAGGAAGTGGACCTTTGATAATTGGTGATAATTGTGTTTTGGCGGAAAGGTCGACAATTTGGTCGGGAAAAGAAGAAATGCACATAGGAAATAATTTCACTATGGGTATAGCGTCATATATTTCTGCAATTGCGGGAAGCGTGAGGATTGGTAATGATGTCATGGTTGCAGATCATGTCAGCTTTTACACCTGGAACCACGAGTTTTCAAAAGGCGGTAAGCCATTCAGGATGATGGGCGGTATAGTTAAAGGAATTTCTATTGGGAATAATTGTTGGTTCGGGACGGGGTGTATTGTACTGCCGGGTGCAAAATTAGGAAACAATTGTGTCGTTGCAGCAGGTAGCGTATTAACAGATAAAGTTTATTCGGATAATTCACTAATTGCCGGAATTCCTGCAAAAATAATTAGGAAAATTTTATGAAGAAATTCTTATATATCTGCGTGGTAATTGTCTTCGTTCTGTCCTACTTCAGGGTTCCGTTTCTTTTTTTTCAGCAAGACGAAATAATGGGGATGGGACTTTTTATCAGGGACGGGGCAAAGGTTGTTTTGACCGGATTAGGTTCGAATGCTGTTACGCATTTTGTTCCTCTGACGCTCTCGATTTCATATTTAATATTTAGAATTTTCGGTATGAAGTATTGGATTTTCAATTTAGTGGGTTTAAGTTTTCATTTGATTAACGGATTGTTGGTTTATCAAATATCAAAAAGAATATTTAAGAAAGAGATATTAGCTATAATTTCCGTACTTGTCTTTTTTTCTTTCAGTGGAGCTTCGGAACTTATTATGTGGCCCGTTGTTAATATTAATTCTGTAGCTTTAACCTTTTCTTTAGTTATATGGTTGATATTAATCGACGGGAAAATACTTCCTATGTTGGAGGGATTTTGGCGCGGACTAGTTGTTTCCTCCCTTTTTCTACTTGCACTTTTTTCTGTTGAATATTCAGCCGGACTAATATTGTTTATTCCGTTGCTGGTGTTATTAAGAAAAGGAGAAAGTATAAAGGACAAAATAAAAATTTTAATCCCGTATATTTTAGTTGTGCTTGCATATCTGTTTTTTAGATTTATCCCATTTTTGCACAGTCAGGTTCCCGTTGTTAATTCACAATCAAATGTGCTATTTCCCATCAGAGTGTTTAGTTTGGTAGTTAAATATTTTGGACAATTGTTTCTCGGGCAATCGATTGTTCTTTTTTTGTCTAGATTTGTACAGATATTTGCGGGTTTATCGGGGATGGGAAGTGCCTACGCAGAAAATTATCTTTCGCCTATTATCTCTGAAGTTGCTGGGATAGCTTTGTTCGTTATTTCCGCATTAATTTATTTAAGACTTAAAGTTAAGAGGCCTGTCTATGCAAAAGGTTTTTTGTTGTGCGTGTTGTTTATAGTCTTCAGTTCCTTACCTTTTCTTTTGGTTCCCGAAGGAACAGGTTTATCACCGGTAATTGCCTCCCGTTATTTGTATTTTGGATTAGTTGGTATGGCAATCTTTGTGACGTATATTTTGGATATTTTTGTCAGTTCCAAGAAAAAACGCGTTTCTTACGCTATTGCGGTTCTAGTTTCAATGCTGGTATTCTTTGGAACAATAACAAATTACAAAAGAGCTAATCAACTATATTTACAAGGAATCTTAAGGCTGAAAATATTAAATTCAATCAAGTCAAAATATTCTACCCTACCCAATAAGGTAATCTTTTATACGGAAAGTGACTCTTCGTATTATGGATTGCCCGACGAGGACAAGATACTTCCTTTTCAGTCCGGTTTCGGACAAACACTTTTGGTTTATTACTCAATATCTGAAAACTTTCCCAGGGATTTTTTGCCTGGTGATTATCTTTGGGATATTACTTCTCAGGGATATAAAGAAGCTGGGGGCAGAGGGTTTGGGTATTTTAGAAACTTTGATATGGTGGTTAAAACGATTCAGGAATATAGGTTGGAAAAGGAGTCGGTCATTGCCTATAAGTTTAGTTCTTACTCCAATACCTTAACGGATATTACCCAGGACGTACGAGGCAAGATTGGTGCTAAAATGATTAAATCCAAATAGGCTTTATGTTAATAAATATTTATAAAATTACTAATATTCTTTCAAGGCTTAATATTGGAATACCCGAAACTTCATGGAAGGAGGAAATCGTTAGATTTTTAACAGAATCTACTTCGGAGAGGGTTGTGGAAATACCTCTGGTATTTAAAAACATACCCTCACCTAGAAAAAAAATATTAGACGTCGGTTGCAGGTATAGTATGCTTTCTGTTCAATTAGCCAGTCTGGGTCACGATGTGCATGGAATTGATATAAATAATTATAAACATACGCATCCAAACTTTATTTTTCATAAGGGGGATATTTTAAATCCCAATTTTAATAAAAACTATTTTGATGTTGTTATTGCCCTATCAACGATTGAACATATTGGTTTAGGCCGTTATGGTGACAGGGAAGACGTTGAAGGCGATATCAAAGCCGTCAGGCAAATCCTTGGAATTATCAAGCCCGGGGGGCAACTTTTAATAACTTTGCCCTTCGGCAAGGCAGTAAAGACAAATTGGTTTAGAGTTTACAATATGGAGAAAATACGAAAGTTACTGACAGGATTCAAAATTACCAATAAATATTTTTTTAAGGAAAAGAATAGAAGTTGGGTACCGACTGTGGTCGGGGATGCCGAAAAGATAGACTCTTCGAAAAAACCGATGGCAGTGATTTTTGTGAAAGCTATAAAAGCTATAAAAGGATAACAGAGCAAGTTATTAGTGGTAGAATATGTCGAAAATACAACATGATTACATTTATTAAAAAATATTGGCACCTAATTTTTTTAGGCCTTCTTTGTCTAACCCCTTTTCTCTGGTTTTTGGGCAAGAATCAGGGTGTAATTATTGACGGTTTGGACACAAACTTTCCTTTAGACCCGTTGGTTTGGTTTCAGAGGCGTTTTTTTATTTGGAGCGATGTGGTCAACGCCGGCAGTGATTTCAGTTCCTCAGCCTCAGGTTTATTTTTTCATCTGATTCAAGTTATTCCCTATCTATTGGGGTTTTCCCTGAGGGGGGTTCAGTTGGTCAGTTTAGTCTTTTGGTTTTCGGCCATTATCTTTTCTTCATATACTCTCGCCCGATTAATCGTTCCCAAAAGTAAATTAGCTCAGATAGTTATGGTGGTTATTTACTCTTACAACATTTACCTTTTTAACACATGGGAGAATATCAAGGTTGCTAATCTGTCCTTGGTTGCTTCTTTGCCGCTATTCGTGGCAATACTATATTCCTTAACTCAAAAAATAATTAAATTTAGATCGGCGCTTGTCTATATTTGCCTGGTATCTGTTTTGGCGTATGGCTCGGGCATTAACCCTGCATATTTTGCCACAATTATTTTCACTATTGCGGTGACAGTATTAATTTTGGCCATTGATGGAATTGGAAAACGGGATTTTTTTAAAATATTAACTTGGGGAGTTTATGTAATCGGGGTTTTAGTTTTAGTTAATCTCTTTTGGATCTTGCCGCTTTTGAATAATCTTATCGCCCAGAGTACTAGGAGTCTTGCCGACATCGGATTGACGAACTGGCTTGATAGTCTTTCGGAGAATACCTCTCTTTTAAATGTTATTCGTCTTCAGGGGGCGTGGGATTGGTATACGGTGAACAAATATGGGGTGCCTGAATATTTGCCTTATGCTCTTAACTATTTATCGAGGCTTCCCTTTATTGTTTTTAGTTTTGTCGTCCCATTTTTATCATTTGCGTCTCTTGTTTTTATGGAAAAAAGAAAGCGATTCTGGTATTTACTTTTTGGGACATTTGCTGTTGTAGGCATCTTTTTAGGGGCAGGAAGCCATCCACCGACGGGTGGATTGTTTATGTTTTTTGCAACGCATGTTCCTTTTTTCTCGTTCTTCAGAAGCCCTTGGTATATTTTTACTCCAGTTTTAATTATTGCATATTCAGGCTTAGTGGCTCTTCTTATTAGCAAATTATCCGAATTGCTTAAGGGTAAATATGCTAGGTTTGTCCTACCCGCTGGAGTTTTTCTTTTTTTGATTTTCTATTTCCTTTACAATTACCCTCTTGTTACAGGTAAAATTTTTCGACCTCAAAGAAACGATAGTTTCTATGTCAAGTTTCCCGAATATGTTTGGCAGACAAAAGATTGGCTGGCTAAAAATGTTAAGGAACAGTCGAGACTTATTTCCTATCCCGACGATCAACTGGAAGTATTTACTTGGGGGTATAGGGGAACAGAATCAATAATTAATCTTTTTTCAAATAAGGAAGTGATTACTCCCTCGTTTAATATCCAGTCAAAAACCTTTGCGGCATTATTGGATCAATTTTTCGTTCACATGAGGAGGCAGGAATTCGCATCAGCATTTTCAATAATGAAGTATTTAGGAGCTGATACAATTTTTGTTAAAAAGGATATTTCTACAATTTTCCCGGGCGTTTCATCAGCTATTAATCAGCTTGTTGAGACAACCACGTTCGGCAAATGGGAATTTATGAAGCCAAAAAATTTCATAGCCGAAAAAATTTTTCTGCCCCAGCACCTTTTTGTAAATCTGTCTCAAGAGCAGGACTTGGTTTATGCCGTTCCAGTTCTTCCAGATGAGTCAGTTTTTGTTAATAATTCGAGCGATACGGAAGTTGCCAAAATTATAAAGAAAGAGGAAATACCATTATACCTTCGAGCCGATAATATTTTGCCTAAAGCTGCTCAAGTTACAGATATCGCAAGAAATGAAAGAGGGGAAGAATTTAACGTAGGGAATATCCAAGAGTACGGGTTTTCCCTTCCCAAACACGGAAGTTTTAATATTGCAATTGAAAGAAGCTTTCTTAAAGCTAATAATCTAAAGGTAAAATTAGACTCTCTAACTATTGCAGAAAATTACATAAAAGACGGGGATAGTTTTGTGATGGTAGGACCAATTAATATCAGTGCCGGTAAGCATATAGTGAGAGTTGAGTATCCTCTGGCGGAAAATATTTTAGTTCTGCCGGATTTGAACAATTATGCTTTCGATTCAGGGCTTAGGGAGGGTGAGTTGCTGGTAGATGCAGGAAAGACCTTGGTGGTCTTTAATCCTGCAAACACGCCAAAAGAGATTGCATTTTCAGTTAAGAATCCGAACCCCTTTATTAAATATATTGTCGGCTTTGATTATAAATATTCATACGGTAGTATTCCCAGGATTGATTTAGTCCAATCTATTCCCACATCGCCGGTTAAGTCTTTTCCAATGTATCTCGGATCAAGTGTAGATTGGGAAAAACTTAACTATGTTTTTGAGCCTGTTCATGCAGAGAATTCAAAGTTGGAATTTATCATTAAAATGCCTGCAAATAAACCTGGGGATAGAAGCAAGGCATATCTTGAAAACTTATTTGTAAGAAGAATTTATGACAACAAAGTTTTAATTGTTGAAAATGATAGTGATTTAAATCCGGAAAATGCATTAAAAGCTGTCTTTACTAAAATTAGTCCAGTGAAATACGAGGTCGAAGTTGAAAATGTATCTTCCGATAAGGGCTACATAATTGCGTTCCTGGAAAATTATAATCGGGATTGGTCACTAACTGCCTATCAGGCGAAGGGTGATCCTAAGCCGATTCATTTTAAAATTAACGGCTATGCGAACGGCTGGTATATTCCGGCAGAAAATAAGGCTACTAAGTTTGTAATTTATTATCAGCCCCAAAAATTATATCTCATCAGCTGGATTGTCTCGGTGGGTACTTTCTTCTTGATTCTTATTTTGAATTTTTGCAAACGGAATAAGAGTTAAGAAGAAATGAGAAAATATTTGTTAACACAACTGAGGAAAGAAGAAGTTGTTGTAAATAACTGGGCAAGAACGCACTTGACTGGTATCTTTATTTTTAACCTAACCGTTCTTTTGATGGTACTTTTAAATGCCGCGGAATATTTTAAGCCTTTTATTTATTTAAGTATTAACTTAATTGTTTTTTTGTCTTTGATTTTTTCAATCCTATTTTTGGGTGCAAAGGAAAAGTCTTTATTTGTTATAGCTATTATTTTTTTCCTTTTTTCGGCTTTTCTAAAAACAGTAAAGATTGATGTTTGGGCTGATCGGGCCAGCATCTACGCTTTTCAGTCTTTTGTTTTAGCAGTTCTTCTTCTTTTCATAGGGAATTTTGCCATTTATAATAATCCTTTGAAGAAAAAAAGAGATGGATAAATTTAAGACACTTAAAGAACTCTTTTCATTTCTTTGGAAAAGAAAGCTTTGGTGGTTAGTACCGATGCTGATTATTTTTCTAATTGTTGGTGCTTTAATAATCTTTGTGGGTTCGTCGCCGCTTGCTCCGATTGTTTATCCGCTTTTTTAAGCAAAAATCATATCAATGAAAAATATTTGGGAAAAATGGAAAACCGTATCAAAGAAAATCGGTAATTTTCAGCTTGGCCTATTTTTTTCTGTTTTATACTGCATAATTATTATTCCAGTTGGCTTAATTACTTCACTTTTTAATGATTATTTTAAAGTAAAGCGTTTTCCTGTGTGGGAGAACTGGGTAGACGGATCATCAACCCTAAAGAAGCTGAAAGACAACTAATAAATATATGAAAATACTTGGGATATCTTGTTTCTATCATGACTCTGCGGCGGCAATAATTGAGGACGGAAGGATAGTTGCGGCAGCCGAAGAGGAAAGATTTAGCCGCATTAAGCACGACTCCGGATTTCCGAATCATGCAATTGAATTTTGTTTAGAGAAGGCTAATCTTAAAGGGAGAGACTTAAACTGGGTTGTTTTCTACGAAAAGCCCTTCTTAAAGTTTGAAAGAATTACACTTTCATCTTTAGCTGCTGTTCCTTTTGCAAGAGAAATGTTCGTTAACGGTTACAGTGTCTGGTTAAAAGATAAGCTTTGGATTAAATCTATCATCGCTAAGAACGTCGGGATTGAGAGTGGGAAGATTCTTTTTACCCAGCACCACATATCGCATGCGGGAGTTACTTACTATACATCCCCATTTGACTCGGCTGCAATCTTAACTTGCGACGGGGTTGGCGAGTGGACAACTACTTCTTGGGGTAGGGGCAAGGGAAATAAGATTTTCTTAGAGAAAGAGATCATGTTTCCTCATTCATTGGGGCTTTTTTATAGTGCCTTTACGCAATTTTTAGGTTTTCAGATAAATGAAGGCGAGTTTAAGGTGATGGGACTTGCTCCTTACGGCAAGCCGAGATTTAGCGAAAAAGTAGAAAAGCTTATTATGCAATCGGGAGACGGATCGTTTCATTTGGATTTAAGCTATTTCAATTTCCACATTTCAGATAAAGTTAGTTTTAGCCAAAAGTTTATAGACCTTTTTGGAGTTAAACCTTTGGATTCTAAAAAAAGCGATGAGGTAATACCCGTTTATGCCGATATTGCAGCAAGTGCGCAAAAAGTGCTTGACGAAAAACTTCTCGTTATAGCAAAACATATAAAAAAGGAAACGGGTGAAGAAAATCTTTGCTATGCAGGAGGAGTTGCTCTAAACGGGGTAACCAATTGGAAGATATTTAAAGAGGCAGGTTTTAAAAATATCTTTATTCATCCTGCTGCGGGAGATTCAGGTGGAGCATTGGGGGCGGCCCTATATACGTATCATCACGTTTTTAATAAACCGAAAGATAATTTATTCACAACACCCTATTTAGGTCAAGAAAATTCAGAAGGGAAAATAAAAGAGTTTATTAGAGTTAATGAAATCAGAGCCCAAAGGTATGGTGACAAAGAACTTGTCGAAAAAGTTTCCGGCATGCTTTTTAAGAAGAAAGTTGTCGGTTGGGTAAGAGGTAGATTTGAATGGGGACCTAGAGCGTTAGGTGCAAGAAGTATTTTAGCTGACCCAAGGGATAAAAAGATGAAGGATCTAGTAAATGCAAAGATTAAGTTTAGGGAAGCTTTCAGGCCTTTTGCTCCGGTTTGCTTATATGAAGACGGGGATAAATATTTTGAAGTTGGAAAAGACGGTAGAGAACAACAACCGCTTCAATACATGATTGCCGTTGTTCCTGTAAGACCCGAGTGGCAATCAAAACTTGGAGCAATAACCCATGTTGACGGAACAGCAAGGCCACAATTTATCAAAAGAGAAGTTAACCCAATGTATTATGATCTAGTTAAAGCTTTCGGTAATAAATCTGGAATAAATATTCTTTTAAACACATCGTTTAATCTTAAGGGTCAGCCAATTGTGAATACCTGCGAAGAAGCCTATGATACTTTTATGAAAAGCGGAATAGATGCCCTCGTTTTAGGGAATTATTTAATAGTTAAATAATTCTTTAGGTTTTCGAATAAGAAATCAGCTGCGAGGTTGGTTCCAGTTTCATTCCAATGTCCATCGAAAAAAAAGTGCATTGGGGTGTTTGGATTGTTTTTTGCGTAATTTTGGTAATAGGGGAGCATTTGCCAGTAGGTTATATTTCCTTCTTCAGAAAAATACTTTAATATTGTATCTGGTCTTTCAAAATCAGGATTAGATTTTTTCAAGTTTGGATATTTATAAAATATTTCTTCCTGAACCTTAGAGCTTACCTGTTCGTTATTGGCCAGTGTAACGAATATATATTTTGCATTTGATTCTTCTGTTAGTTTTTTAGTTTCGGCTATTAGTTTTTTAGTAATTTCCCATGCTTTTTGATAATCAGTGGAGTAATTTGAGTCATATATATGATAATCAACGGGGTACCCTCCGGAAAGATTTATCGCCTTTCGTTCAAGATATTTTTGACGTAAAGAAAGAATGGCTTTTGTAAGTCTCAACTTTTTAAGTATTTCTTTCAGTGACGATAGTTTTCTGTCGGATCTTTTAATTTGTGGGATTTTTCTTAAGTCCCCGTTTTCATTGATTTCAAAATAGGGTAAGTACGGATCATTTTGCAAAACCGGGGAATTGTTTTTAACATCGTTTGCAGTTAAAAACATTTGAATAACAAGATCGGGTTTATATTTTAGTCCATATTCCTTAAGCATTAGATATTGTTGAGCTGTTCCTGTGTTGCCTCTTCCCATGGCAATTACTTCGAACTTATTTCCTAATTTTTTCTGAAGTTGTCTAAAGAACCTTTTTTCAAAAGGAACTTGAAAATTTTCAACAAATGAATCACCCAAGATTAATATTCGATATACTCCCTTGAGTTTATCGAAATTATGTTCAACGTCTGTCCAGCCTTGAGAATTTACTTGAACTTCCGATGAATATTCATTGGTTTCGGAAACAAATAATTCCTTTTGATTGGGAACAAGCGCACTTCCAAAGAGGGGATTGTCATAGAATTTCAAGGTTGCCTCGGGAGGCGAAAATATTCTTAACGAAAGTTCAACAAAGAGAAGTGAAACAATAACTCCAAAGAAAACTAGTGATGACTTAATAAAAATATTTCGGTATGTAGAGTTTTTCAACATTTATGTCTGGGTTAAATAGTTTTTTACGATTATCTATTATTGTAGCGTAAACATTGCCGACTTTTCCCTGGTTCTTAACTGGGAGATTGATGGCAGTTGCATTTTCGGAAAGAATTATAACCGTTGGGGGTTCAATTTTAGAGAATTCTTTGGGGTAGAGTCCATATGACAGGTATGCGTGTCCCCAGTATTTAATTAGGCTTCCCTGTACTGGTGTTTCGTCCTTGAAAGTGAAGAGTGATGTCCAGCCGCCTCCCGCCAGGAAAATGTCACCGCTATAATATAGTGAAAAGTTTTCATTTAGGTTAAACTGATTTGTCACTGCTTCTGTTAATTTAATTTTTTCTTCTAGCGGGTACTTAAGCTTAGAATTTGTTAGGGAATGTAAATTTAAAGCAAGATAAAAGGTAAGAAGAATTGCAAGAACTAATTTATTTTTTATGGAAAGTGTTTTTGCAAAGATGAGAAAGACTATTGGGGATATGACAAGCGAATAGAAAAATTCTGAATTTCTGGAAAGGGCCGTTTTAAATAGGAAGGTGCCGGAAACATAAGTTATTAAAAATATTGTCAGAATAATATCTTTTTTGTCTTTGGACTTAATAGTTTTAAAAATAAAAAACATAATTATTAGTGTAGATATGACTGTCGGAAGAATGTTTTTATTATCTTCTATATTGCAGTAGCAAAAGTATATTTCAGATGTTTTTGACGGTCTTGAATAAATAAATCTGGAGAAGTAACCAAGTTGATCGACAAGAAATAAAGAATTCGTATCTCTTTTTGTATCTGGATTTTTACTTGTAATTAAGTTTTGTATCGATTTAATGTTTTGGCCGCCGTGTCTTATTTCAAAAATAATTAAAGGTGAAAGTAGAATAAGCAGAAATAAGGTAAAGGTAACAAGGTGTTTACGACCAAACTTAATCTTTAATAGGATGATTGCAGCAATTGAAGCGATTAAAGCGACAAGAAGGGATGGATCCGAATTAAAGGGAAGGATAAATGCGGGTAAAAGTAGGTAAAGATACTTTTTCTTTCCAGATGTAAGTCCAAAAAGTGCAATTATTGAGAGTGTAGTGACTAAAAAATTGGGAGTTAAGGCCCAGAGACGCCTATCAAAGAGAGATGAGATAAATGATGCCGAGTAGAGGAAAGATGCAATAAATGCCGTCTTTCTTCCGCCTATTAAGTTTCCTGCTTTATATATTGCCAAAAGCGATGCTATAAAAAACACATTACCTAAAAGGAGTATAAGTTGGGGGTTAAATTTTGTAAGAAAGTACCAAGGAGAGATTAGAAGATGGTAAAGTGATCCCAAACTTATTCCTAGAGCCGTATTGACGACAACCAGTGAGGGATGTCCATCTACTATAATGTGTCTGACTGTGTACCAGAAAAGCTGTTCATCATCAGACCAGTATTGAAAGCTTTTTATTTTCCAGAGTCTAAAAAATAGTCCTATTAATGTAAGAAGGACAATTGGATATAAATTCGACTTTTTAATTCTTGCGAGTTTTTTGATAGATAGCATAGCCGATTATGAATAAGATTGTTGCAAGGGTCAAATACTTTCCGATATCAAAACTCAAAGGATGGTATCTAAATTCAATAAAATTTATTGTGGTTTTGATATCTACTGCCATTAAGGCATTTGGAGTTTCCTGAACTGCTACTTCTTCCTCTCCGTTTAAGAAAGCTTTCCAGCCAGGGCTATAAACTTCAGATAATATAATTTGATTTCCTTTGAAATTAACCGTATCTACTCGTATTAGGTTCGGAGTATAGATAGTAATCGGAGCATCAGTCCTTTGGTGGTAAAGTTTGTTTTCATAAATATAAAATTTACCAATTGTTGTTTTAAATAAAAAATTTAAGTTAACGAGTTTGTAGGGAGAGATTATATATTTAACATTGTATTCTCCGAGGGATTTTGGATCGGGTTTTATTTTTTCACTGAAAGTTCCGAGTGGCGGAATGGAAAGGGTGTAATAATTCCAGTATGCTCCAGTTAGTTGCCATGCCTCTTGGTTAAAATTCTTTTGTTGAACAGTTGAATAGCCATCAAGAAGCCGAAGATTGTAAATTGCAGCTTCCTTTTGCGAAAGACATCGTGTTAAACAAAAAACTTTGAATAAAGATTTGTCTTTAGCGAGATACTCATAGACTTCCTTTGGTGCCAGGTTATCGTCTTGGAAAGTAGGTTTTTGCAGATAAATCCAGCCCAAGAGTATAGACTCAACAATTGCAAGAAAGGCGACCAAGAAAATTAGTTTTGATTTGTTCTTTTCTAATACGAGCCCTATCAGGTAAAGAACAATCGGAATAATTAATATCCAAAAACGTGTCGAGACTCTCAAGAGTAAATACCAGTTTTGATTTAGTAAAATTGAGTAAATCGGGCTGGCATTGTTTAAAATAATCAAAAAGATTACACCAGCTGTTAAAAGGGTGAGTAATTTAAATTTTCTTTTAAGTTTGGAAAACCCTATGGCGGCTAGTAGAGTTGGAAGAATGCCTAAGGCAATCCATTTCTCACTATCTATTTTTTGAAGATTGTCGACTCCATTAGCCCAAGGTACAAACATCATCATTAAAGGTTCAGTGATAGATTTCCATTTTGGGTAAACATCTTTGTCTTGAAGAAGCAGGTACCTAGTTGAAACCTTTTGCCATTCCATTTGGGGTAGAAGTGAGACCGACGTCAGACCAAAGACAAGAATTACAGCTAAAGTCAAATGGAAGACTGATCTTTTCGTGATTGATAAAAGACCAACACCCAAAGAAACAATTAGAAATGTAGGCAAGTGGGAAAAATAGACAAGGGCTAAACTTACAGCCAACAAAATTGAATACTTTATTTTTGGTGTTTGTCTTAATTTTAAAGCAGCGTAAATTGCTAAAGGTATCCAGGCAAGAGAGTTTACAAGGCCCACGTGGCCTGCTTGCATGTAGCCTGCCAACTTAGGTGTTACGAGGTAAAGTAGAGCTAAAAAGATTGACGTTTTTGAAGAAAATTTAAACCCACACTTTGCACATAAATACATTGCCAAACCAGCAATAAATGAATGAAGCATGAAGGAAAGGACAAAGAAAAAATTAAGAGGAAGTAGTAATGCAAAAATATTTAAGGGGTAAAAAAGTGGGGCTTGGGGATCTGGGAGAAGGGGGGTGCCGGCAAGGAAAAGATTATTCCACAGTGGCAGAGCCTTATCTAAAAGTAGGTGAGTTTTTGTGTAGTAATAAATTGGCCAGAAGAAACCATCCAGGTCATTTCCCCTTTCCAGAATTAGGGAAGGCTTAATTAAAACAGGAAGATAGTAGATTAAAACGGCAACAAAAATGATGATAAAAGGAAAAAATTTACTTCTGACCAGTTTCACAATTAAGAGTCTACTACAAAGAAGTTATATGTTAAAATTCTAGTATGAAGTTAGATTCAGGAAGATGGGTGCTCTTGGTTGCCATATTTGGGTTTTTGGTTTTGGGAATCTTGCTTTTAACTGGTCACTGGGGGATTGCAATTATAATATCTAACTATCTATTCTTTATTCTTTTGTTAACCGTTATATATGAAATCATTTTTTTCAAGAAATAATTTAATATTCTGGGCTTTTATCTTAATACCTGTTCTGTTGGTGTTTAGGAATATATTTTTCGGAAATCTTCCTACTTGGGGTGATGCCCCTTTCTTTTATCCTGAAGGATTGAAGGAGCTATTTTCAGAACCTTTAACTTGGGTAACACGGAGCGTAAGTTTTGGAGGCGTTAATTCAATTTTATGGATTTCCCCGATTATGTTTTTAATGGGAATTCTAGGAAAGCTTCTTTCTTTGGGAAGCGGTTTGATAATTAGGATATTATTCTATTTCCCTTCGATTATTTTCTCAATTTCTGGAGTATATTTATTAAGCAAATATCTTAAACTTTCCAAGGTGGTTCAATTTTTCGCAGTTCTTTTTTATCTTTTAAATACTTACTTTATTCTTCTTGTTGACGGTGGGCAGGTGGGTGTTACCCTTGCCTATTCTATTTTCCCTTTTGTAATACTTTTTGGCAAGAAAATGTTAGATAGGGCAAGCGTTTTATCATTCTTTGTGTTTCTCACCTCGTCGTTTATTTTAACAGTAGCAGATCCGCGTGTAGTTTTTATTTCATATCTTGCCCTTTTTGTATGGCAGGTCTTTGAAAATTGGAAGAAAGTTCCTTTACTAATTATTTCCGCGACACTTTTAATTCCTCTTAATTTCTATTGGATTTATCCACTTATTAAAATTAAAACAGACTCTTTAAGTCTGGTAGTGTCAAGCCTACAACTTTCAAGCTTACTTAATTCACTCTTACTTTATGCTCCACATTGGCCAAATAATGTTTTTGGTAAAGTTGTTCAACCTTCTTTTTACTTTGTTTTAATCCCAATACTTATTTTCGGAGGTATTTTGTTCAAAAGAGAAAAGAGAATTTTGGCTTTTTCTTTAATATTCTTGGTATTTTCTTTTCTTGCAAAAGGAACAACTTTTCCCTTCGGAGGTTTTTATAACTATTTAATTAACCTTCCTTTTGGCTTTGCCTTTAGAGATTCAAGCAAGTTTTTTATTCCGCTTACTTTGTTCGGAGGAATTCTAATCGGGGAAATGGTCGATATTCTAAGAACAAAGATAAAAATCATTCCTGTCTTTGTCTATTTATATCTCCTTTTTCTTATTTACCCGTCCCTTACAGGGAAACTTAATTTTATTTTAGGAAATAGAAAGATTGACGGCAGTTTTCAAACAATATACAGAAACTTAAATAATGATGGCGGGAATTTTAAATCTCTTTGGTTTCCCGAAAAACATCCATTAACCTTTAACGTTACGGATAAACCAGCTGTAAGCGCTAGGGATTTAGTCTTACTTAAGCCCTTGGCTTTTTTGAATGCTTCAAATGACGTGTTTAATTTTTTAAATAGTCCCAAATACGTAGATTGGTTAAAAGTGTTGGGAGTTAAATATTTATTTCTTCCTGGAGATTCCCGAAATATAAATCCAACCAAAGAGGAGGCAAAAGATTGGGAGGGTATTTTGTCTTTGGTTGAGAAAACTCCGGGGGTCAAAAGGCTAGATTGGGGAATAGACTTTCCGGCATATAAGTTAGATGGAACTTATTCGCAAGCCTATTCGGTTAAAAGTTTGGTAGGGGTTATTGGGCCAATGCTGGACGGAACGATTCCTGCAATTTACTTTGAAGATGGAAGTCTAGATCCGGCCTTACTTAACGGGAAAAGCAATGATTCGTTAAAACTATATTTTAACGGCAAAAATAATAACGATCTAATTATGAGTTTTCTTCAAAAATACTTTGTTTCTCCTTCAGATAATGTTTCTTCCCAATGGGCTACATATAACCAAAATCAATATCTAAATGCAAAATATGAGTTATTGATTAGGAACTATGAATACAAAGATTTTGATTACGGAAAAGGAGTTTCATTATCTACCAATAAGGGAGAGATAATTAAATTTAAGTTTAAGGTTCCTGAAAACGGCAAATATATGCTTGCGACACGTTTGGGAACCATAGAGAAACAAAATTTTTCCTGGATTTTGGAAGAAAAAACTTTAACCAAAGGATCTTTTGAATATGCCTACGAAAATAAATCAGGCTTTGAGGTTTTAAATGTAGTTGCCCTAATTCCACTAAAGGATTTTGAAGTAGCGCAAAAACAGGCAGATGTATTTACAAAGCATTTTGGCGTGGTTTCAGGAAAAGATATTGTTAATCAGAGTTGGAAAGACGTTAATTTAAGTCCCGAAGGGACACTAAAATACAAATTGCAAGAAAAACAAGAGGGATATTGGATTATTCTTTCTCAGAATTATAATTCCTTGTGGAATTTCAAAAGGGGGATTGAGTATTTTGAACCGGTTCCTGTTTATTCAATGGTCAACGGTTTTTATGTTGAACCCGATTGGGGAGATTTACATATCGAATTTCGCGGTCAGGAATACTTCAGGTGGGGGCTCTGGGCAACAACCATAACAATACTTAGTTTATCTATTGTCTTTCTGTTTTTGATCGAAAAAGATAATGAAAGAAAAAATAAAACAGATTTTAAGAACTAAAACCTTTAGCCAGACAGTTGTAACTTCCCTAGGAACCGTGATAAACGGGATTTTGGGTCTTTTTTTCTACGTTCTTGCGGCAAGATATTTAGGTCCTTCCAAATTCGGAATCTTTTCTATTTCAATTGCCGGGATTGCTCTAATTGCCAGCATCGCAAATCTTGGAGTTGATACAGGCATTGTCAGATTTGTAGGAAAATATATAAGTGCCGAAAGAGAGAAGGCTTTAAAGTTTTTAAAAGCAGGGTTTTATATAAAAATAGCGTCTTCGCTTTTGGTAATTTTATTAGGCTGGTATTTGATTCCGTTTGTTGCCATTAAGTTTTTCCAAAAAAGCGAACTGATATTTCCCCTTAGACTTTCCTTAATCGGAGTAGGTTCCGCCCTTCTTTTCTCATATGTAACAAGTGCAGTCCAAGCCTTGCAAAAGTTTTGGATATGGAGCGGATTAAATATCCTCTCAAATCTATTAAGACTTCTAGCAACAATAGGACTTTTTACATTGGGAATTCTTAGTGTTGAAAGCGCTCTTTCGGTTTATATAATCTTTCCATTCTTGGGTTTTTTGGTCGGTTTACTCTTTCTTCCCAATTTCTTTAAGGTTAAAAACGAAAATAAGGTCTTTTCGGAATTTATGCAATTTAACGGCTGGGTTGCGGCATTTACAATTATTGCTGCAATCTCGTCACGAATGGATACCTTTTTGTCTGCAAGGTTTCTAACTTTAAGTGACGTGGGAATTTATTCTGTTGCAGTAAGCCTTACCGGATTTATTCCCCAGGTTGTTTTTGCAATTGGTACCGTTGTCGCGCCAAAGCTTGCAAGTTTTACATCAATGAAAGATGCTTTGAGGTATCTTAAAAAGCTTCAGGTTTTTGTGTTAGGCATTGGAATTGCAGGGATAGCCATCGGAATTCCTCTTTCTTACTTTGTGATCCCATCCTTTTATGGAGGCGATTATATTTTAAGTATCAGTCCCTTTATAATACTTCTTTTTGCTCAGGCAATATTTTTAATTTCCATTCCGGTTCATACCGCAATTATTTATTATTTTTCATTCCCCAAACTATTCGTTTATATAACTTTAATAAATTTTCTAATACTTCTTTTTGGGGGATGGTACACAATTAGTACGTTTGGCTATATGGGAGCCGCGTGGGTCATTTTAATCGGAAATGTATCAAACTTTATAATTCCGGCTGTTTGGGTTTTAAATAAATTCAAGAAAAAATGAAAATTACTGCACATATGATTGTTAAAAATGAAGAGAATTTTGTTTGGTATGCAATACGTTCCGTAATTGACTTTGTTGATGAAATAATAGTTTGGGATCAGGAAAGTTCGGACAAAACAATTGAACTAATTAAGACAATAGAAAGTCCCAAGATTTATTTTAAAAAAGTTACCGAGGAGGTTCACGATCTTAGGGAGATAATGCTTGAAGAGACAAACGCGGATTGGATATTTATTTTAGATGGGGATGAAATTTGGTATGAAGAGGGAATAAAAAAATTACAATCGACTATTAATAAATTGCAAGATAAGAAAAATTGCGTTGTTGTTCCAAACTATATGCTAATAGGAGATATTTTTCATTATCAAGAAGAATTAGCCGGAAGATACAAAATAGGAGAAAAGAAGGGCCACTATAATATTAGGGCCGTAAGAAAAACCCTGGGGCTTCATGTTGAAGGAATATATCCAAACGAAGCCTATGTAACCAAAGAGGGCATTAAGGTGCAGGATCTTAATAGGGAAAGGGTTTTGTTTTTGAAAACTCCATACCTGCATGCAAGCTTCTTAAAAAGGTCCTCAAAAGATAATAAAAAGTTAAAGTATGAAATAGGGGAGGATTTCCCCAAAGACTTTTATTATCCCGAAGTCTTTTTCAAACCAAGGCCTAATATAGTTCCATCTCCGTGGAAGGGAATGAACAACGGTTATAAATTGAAGGCTATGTTCGAAACGCCCCTTAAGAAAATTAAAAGAAGAATTATATGAGAAAAGAAAATTATCACAGGGACGATGATTACAAAAAGTATGAAGGCCTTTTTGAAAATATGTTTAAAAAGAGAGTTAATTTAATATCTAAGTTCGTTAAAAAAGGGAGAATGCTCGAAATAGGTTCTGCAACCGGGGTAATGCTTAAACTCTTTGCCAAGAAAGGTTGGGATGCGTTGGGAATAGAACCGTCTGGAAGCAACAAGGAAGCAAAGAAAAAGGGCCTAAGGGTACTGAATGTTAAGTTTGAAGACGCTAAACTTCCTAACGATTATTTTGATTTAGTTGTTCTTAATCACACACTGGAGCATCTTGATAAGCCAAGAGAGGTTCTTATAAAAATAAACACTATCCTAAAAGAAGGGGGTGTTGTTTTTATTGATGTTCCCAACTTCGGAAGCCTTTCATCAAAGTTGTTGGGGAATAAGTGGCCGTATCTTCTCCCCGAAGAACATAAATCCCAATTTACCAAAGAAAATTTGACAAAACTCTTAAAAGAAAACGAGTTTGATATTTTGCACTGGGAATCACGTTCGGGGATGTTTGAATATGCGGATCCTTTAAAAGAAATCAAAAGAAAAAGATTTCTAATAGACATTGTTCTACTGCCTTATTCATTAATTGCAACGCTTTTAAACATGGGAGACAGTATGAGTTTTGTTGCTAAGAAGAAATGAAAAAAGTTTATTTATTATTACTTGTTTTACTGGCTATTCATTTTTTCTTGCTCATTAACCTCAAATTTACTGCTTGGCCGGAAATGCTTTCATATCCTTATCTAAGAAATAATGGCTATCTTCTTTATAAAGATATGATTCATCCGTATCCGCCGGTTTTAACTATGGCACTAAGCATTGTTTACAAACTCTTTGGCTATAAATTAATTGTATTAAAAGTGTTTACCTGGCTAATTATTCTTGTAAATAATGTATTGATCTTTTGGATCGTAAAAAAAATAACAAAGAAAAACATTTTTGCATTTGCGTCGTTGTTTTTGTATGTATTTGTTCAGCCGTTTCTTGAGGGAAACCAACTTTGGTTTGACCTTGCAGTTGTTCCGTTTGTTTTACTAGGAACTATATTTTTATTAAATAAAAAGTATTTTCTTTCAGGTCTTTCTCTGGGGGTTGCAATATTAACAAAACAGACAACAGGGCTTTTTTTGATTCTTTGGGGCATATTCCTTTTAACCAGGGAAAGAAAACTAAAACCAGCAGTTAATTTAATGGTTGGCCCCCTTATTCTTTTTGTAATTCTTTTAATAAGGCTTGTAACAGAAAATGCGGTGTTGGGTTTTTTCAATTGGACATTAATCTATCCATTTCTCTGGTGGAGTAAATTTCCCGGGTACGTTCGGATGGTGTTAACCCATAGAGAAATTGTCATTCTCGGTTTATTGTTTGCTCCACTTGTACTATTAATCATTAAGTTAAGAAAAGAGCTGTTGAAGGATTCCAATCTACTTTTATTAATTTTGTCGATCGTAGTTTCTTCAATTCTTGTTTATCCACGTTTTTCTTTTTTTCATTTTCAAATCGCACTTGCATTCATTTCAATAATATTTGGATTAACAATTAGTAAGTTTGATAAAAGTAAATCATTATATTTCCTTTACGCTTTATATTTCATAGTAGTTGCTTTATTTATTGTTAAACCCGGACTGAAAGATTGGGGTAAGGAAACCAGGTTTTGGGGGAAGGAAGAAGAAAAGATAGTCGAAGTAATTAAAAATAAAACTAAAACAAACAATCTTGTTTATTTATTGGGCCCACAGTCTGGTTTATATGTCCTTTCAGGAAGACTTCCACCCAAACCTTGGACAGACAATTATGTTTGGTATCTTGAAATTCCAGGTGTTCAGGAAGAAATAATCAATAGGTGGGATGGCAATAAACCGGAATTAGTTTTTACGAACAATATACAGGAAGGCAATTGGTATGATTTAGGAACTTACAGGCCTCAAAAGATAGTAGACTGGATTAAGAAAGAAAAAATCACAACTATAAATTTGGACAAATGAAAAAAATTGCTTTCTTAAATAAATATCAGGATAAAGTAAATAGAGGAGCAGAAACTTTTGTTAAAGAAGTCTCTCAGAGACTTTCGAAAAATTATCAGGTCGACATCATTTCCGATATTAATTACTTTAATCTTTTAAAAAAGAAGTATGACTTAATAATTCCCACAAATGGAAGGTTTCAGGTAGTTGTTACAAGATTAATTACATGGCTAACAGGGGGAAAAACGATTGTTTCCGGTCAATCTGGGATGGGTTGGGACGATAGAGTAAATCTTTACAGCCTTCCTAACTTATTTATATCACTTTCTACAGAGGCTTTAAGATGGGCAAAGAAAGTAAATCCTTTGATTAAATCTGTTTATATTCCTAATGGGGTTGATACAAAAAAATTTATATCAGAGGGAGAAAAAATAAAGATAGATCTTAAAAAGCCAATTATCCTTTGTGTGGGAGCATTAACAAAAACAAAAAGAATAGATTTTGTAATTAAAGCAGTTTCTAAATTGGAAGACGCATCACTATTAATTGTCGGAAAAGGGGAAGAAGAATATAATCTTCGAAATCTTGGAGAGAGATACTTGAAAGGTAGATTTAAAATAATGAATTTTCCATATGAGAAAATGCCTGAAGTTTATAGGATAGCTAACGTTTTTACGTTGGTTTCTGAATCATATTACTCGTTTGAAAATGTATTAGTTGAAGCAATGGCAACGAATATCCCAGTTGTTGCAAATGACGATCCCATAAGGAAGGAAATAGTGGGGGATGGGGGATTACTAATTGATCCAAGTAGTACAGATGTGTATATAGAAGCCTTAAGAAAAGCCATGAAAACAAACTGGAGCAGTAAGCCAAGGGAACAGGCGATAAGGTTCGATTGGGATAAAATAGCTACGGAATATGGAAAACTGATCTCCGGTCTTATCTAATAGCTTTCAACAAATCTAACCCTATCGATGTAAACAAACTTTTTGCTTTCTGCCATTTCTTTAACTTCATCAACTGTTGCAAAAACATTTTTTAATTTCCTATATTCTTCTTCTGTCATCCATATGTTTTCTCCTTCCGGAACCCTTTCTTTTAATTTACCTTTAACATTATCGACCCGATAAACCCAGAAGTATTTATCTTCCAAGAGTCTTCCGTCTTTATGGAAATGGTGGTAATGAACAATCCCGTTAAGCGTAAATTTCCCCGTGAGCCCAGATTCCTCCATAAATTCTCTTTTTGCTGTTTGAAGTGGTGTTTCTCCCCACCTTATCTTTCCGCTATGTGAGCCATACCAACCATAAAATGGTTCTTTAAGTCTTCTGTGAACCAAATATTCTATTTTACCTTTTGATTTTCTTACTGCATGGATCGCAACCCCCAATTTTGCCTGTCTTTCAAGCTTCAGGGAATCAGTATCCATTCTATTTGCAAATTCCTTACCATCATCTGTTAGGGAGTATTTGCCGTTTTCTTTTTTAATTAAACCCTCTTTAATTAAATGATTTACATGGAAGCTAAAGTGATCATTGGTTATATCAACTTTATTAAGGTCTCTAAACCTTGCTTCGGGCTTAAACAAAAGCTCCCTCAGGATTGATATTTGAAACTCATGAATTTTTAATTCCATATTATTTCAACGGGGGGTTTCGGTGGCCAAAGTGTGTCCGCGATAAACTTTCTATCATTTGCATTTTTTAAGGCACAAGTTTTATCTATTGCATTTAGTATTATTCCTCGTCCCAAATCTTCATAACCGTCCAGGTCAAACTGTTTCCCGAGTAGATATTGATCGATAATACTTTGTACTTCGTCACTAACTTTAATTTCTTTTGACATGCCACGATTATGCAATAGGTTTTAGGTTATGTCTAGTAAAGCCGACTTTACTAGATTTGATTGGTTTTTGCTTCGAATGGCTGCTTAGGATAGAATTTAAGGAGTGAAAGTATCTGTAATCATTTCTACATACAACGAAGAGGGTTCAATTGGGAAGTGTTTGGAGTCACTTTCCAAGCAGACAATTAAAGATTTGGAGGTTATTGTGGTCGACGACGGATCTACCGATGGAACATTGTCTAATATCGGAGGAGTAGGGCTTCTAAAACAGGAACACAAAGGGCCAGGGGCTGCAAGGAATTTGGGGGTAAAAGAATCTTCTGGGGAAATACTTGTCTTTGTTGATGCTGACATGACTTTTGAACCAGGTTTTATTGAGAAATTGGTTGAACCAATTATCTTGGGTAAAACCAAAGGTACGTTTAGCAAAGATGAATATGTTTCCAATTGGGATAATGTCTGGGCAAGGTGCTGGAATATTAATGAAGGCTGGGAACCCAAAAGAAGACATCCAAAAGGGTATCCAGATAAGCAGAAGGTGTTTAGGGCAATATTAAAGAGTGAATTTGAGAAAGTTGGGGGATTTGATGTAACAAGAGGTTACAACGACGATTGGAGCTTAAGTGAGAAGTTGGGATATAAAGCAGACGTCGTTTCCAACTCAGTTTTTTACCACAAAAACCCAGATAACTTAGTTGGAATATTAGAACATGCCAAATGGGTTGCCAAAAGAAGATATAAACTGGGGATATTTGGAATTGTCTATAACCTTCTTGTTTATTCCTTCCCTGATTCAATCTGGGTTGGATTTTGGAAATCACTATTTAAGAAAGAACCACTATTTATTGTTTTTAAGATTGTTTACGATTTTGGCATATTTTTGGGAATCTTTGAATATTTTCTCTTTGGAAAGGTAAGTAAATAAAATGATTTTTGTTGAACTTATCTTTGCGTTTTTATTAAGGCTATTTTCTTTAAACCAATCTTTTTGGCTAGATGAGGCGACGAGCGGACTTGTTGCCAGAAACTTTAATTTGGTGGATATAATAACTAAGTTTTCCCCGGGGGATTTCCACCCGCCACTTTATTATCTGATTTTGAAAGTTTGGTCCTACACCTTCGGAACAAGCGAGATAGCCCTGAGATTACCATCAATTATTTTCGGACTGTTAACTATCTACCTTATTTATCTTATTGGAAAGGATCTATTTAATAAAAAGGTTGGGTTAATGGCAGGAATTTTGCTTGCAACAAGCGGTCTTCACATTTATTACTCGCAGGAGGCGAGAATGTACGCCCTAACTGCGTTTTTGGTAACTTTTTCTATCTTTTCATTCATGAAAATATTGAAGAATGATAGGCTAGGGGACTGGATACTATTCTCAATATTATTGTTGCTAATTACCTCTGCAGATTATGTAGCAATTCTAATTATTCCAGTATTTTGGATTTTTGGAATTTTAACGAAGAAAAATTTAAAATGGTTTCTTAAACTATTAATGTCGCACATTATTTTGATATTGTTTGCCATTATCTGGTCTCCAATCTTTTTAAAACAATTAGGAGTCGGAATTTCAATTAATTCTTCTTCCCCTTCATGGGCAAACCTTTTGGGAACTTTTTCTTTCAAGAATTTTGCCTTGATTCCTGTTAAATTTCTTTTAGGGAGGATTAGTTTTGACAATAAGTATGTCTATACCTCGGTTGTGGGCCTATTTTTGGGTTTAATCACCTACCCCATCCTTCTTTCTCTTAATAGTCTAAGAAAAACATTAATTATTTGGTTGTGGTTGGTACTACCAGTTTTATTAGGCCTACTAATTTCACTAAGGTTATCAATCTTTTCTTACTTTAGATTTCTTTTTTGCCTCCCTGCATTCTATTTGTTAATTGCAATTGGCTTAGAAAAACTAAAGCCAAAAGTATCCAATGTCCTTATTATCGTTTTTGTTGCGATGAACATTCTCTTTTCCGGAATATATCTTTTTAACCCAAGATTTCAAAGAGAAGACTGGAAGGGTCTTACAACTTTTATTAAGAAAGAATCTAATAATAAATCAGTAGTCCTATTTGTTGCTGATTCAAATATGGAAGGCTATAAATATTACGATTCAAGCGCAAACATCTCTGGTCCAGAAGGATTTAGTAACCAATATCGGGAAATTTGGCTTATGCGTTATCTTCAGCCTGTTTTTGATGCAAAAGACCTTCTTCGTGCCAAAATAGAGGCTTCAGGGTACAATAGGGAGAAAGAATATGATTTTAACGGGGTAGTTGTTTGGAAATATACAAAATAATGAAAATCGCAATTGATATATCACAAGTAGTGTACGGAACGGGAGTTTCTACATATACAGAGAACCTTGTTAAAAACTTAATAAAGATTGACAAAGAAAATGAGTATTTGCTCTTTGCGGGGGCTCTTCGAAGAAGAGGGGACGTTTTAAGAGTTTTCCCTCAAGCTAGAATTTTTCCCATACCTCCTTCTTTAGCAGACCTTGTTTGGAACAGACTCCACGTTTTTCCAATAGAGAAGCTTATCGGGGAAGTTAATGTTCTGCATACCTCCGATTGGGCAGAACCGCCAGCAAAGGCTTTTAAGGTGACTACCGTTCACGATTTATATCCTTTTAAGTTTCCCCGACTGGTTAGCCCTAAAATTCTTGAAGTTCATAAAAGGAAATTGGCTTGGGTACTGAAAGAATCTAAAAAGGTGGTTGTTCCATCAAATTCAACAAAAGACGATCTCATTGATTTAGGAATGAAGGAAGAAAGGATAAAAGTGATATACGAAGCTCCTTCTTTGATTAAAACATCTTCTGAAAAGGTTGATGAGATAAAGAAAAAGTATAACCTTCAAGGTGACTATTTGATTTCTATAGGAATAACCAAGCTAAAAAACACGGAAAATATTATTAAAGCCTTTCATTTAGGGTCGGCAGGAAAAGATGTAAAGCTTGTCTTGGTTGGAAGGCCGGTTGGGGTAGAACTTAAAGAGGAAAGAAACATTAGAATCTTGGGACATGTTCCCAAGGAAGATTTAGGGGCACTTCTTACGGGTTCACGCGGACTTATATATCCTTCTTTGTATGAAGGCTTTGGAATTCCGATTTTAGATGCATTTAACTGCGAAGTTCCTGTTCTTACGTCAAATATTTCTTCAATGAAGGAGATTGCTAATGATGCAGCGGAATTAGTTGATCCGTATGATCCTTCTTCCATTAAAGAGGGTATTGAAAGCATCTTGCGAGGTCCAAAGGGCTTTATAGAGAAGGGTTTGGTAAGAATTAAAGATTTTACCTGGGAAAAAACTGCAAGTGAAACACTTGAGGTATATAAAACATATAACTTATGATAATAGGCATTGACGGCAACGAAGCAAACATCGAAAAGAGGGTCGGGGTCAATGTGTACGCATATGAGCTATTAAGGGCTATTTACCAGCTTCAGAAAAGTAGTGCCATAAATCATAGACTTATAGTTTTTCTAAAGAGGCCCCCAATGAGTGATATGCCGAAAGAAACACAAAACTTCAAGTATAAAATTATTAGAGGTGGCAAGGTATGGATAATAACTAAACTAATGCCGCACCTATGGAGGAATCAGGAGAAGCTTGATATTGTCTTCTCTCCAAGTCACTATATTCCTCCTATTTGTTTCCAGCCTCGTGCATGCTCAATTATGGACCTTGGATACCTCAAATCCTCGGGACATTTTAAAAAATACGACTATTGGCAATTAAAGTACTGGAGTGCTATTTCCATTTTTGTCTCGAAAGTGGTCTTCGCAATTTCAGAAAGTACTAAGGGAGAAATCATTAAACGCTACCCTTTTGCCTATAAAAAAGTGGTTGTAACACCGCTTGCATGTGACCCAAACCTCTTTAATATGGGGGTTGCCAAAGAGGATATTGAGCGTGTTAAGGATAAATACACTATAGTAGGCGATTACATACTATTCTTGAGCACACTTAAGCCCAGCAAGAACGTAGAAGGGCTTATAGAGGCATTTTCTATAATTATTGGAAGATTTCCTGATATGAAACTTGTCATTGCCGGTAAAAAGGGCTGGTTATATGACACAATTTTCGAAAAGGTAAAAAAACTTAATCTTGAAGACAAAATCATTTTTACGGATTATGTTTCAGAGGAAGATAAACCATCTTTAATAGCTGGAGCTAAAGTTTTTTGCCTTCCTTCACTTAATGAAGGCTTCGGTCTAGACGTTTTGAATGCCATGGCTTGTGGAACCCCTGTAGTTGTTTCAGATAAAGGAAGTCTTCCAGAGGTTGCTGGAAATGCCGGAGTTTATGTAGACCCGATTTCACCTAAAAGTATTGCCGATGGGGTGGGTAAAGTTCTTTCTATGAATGATATAGAATATAATAAGCTAGTTACAAGGGGTTTAGAGCAAGTTAAGAAGTTTTCTTGGAAAGATACAGCTCTCAAAACCTTGGAGGCTTTGGAAAATGTTTCAAGACAAAAACGGTAATAAATTAACAACGAGTGAAGCCCTACCTAAAATCGTAAACAGGATTGCGAACTGTTGGCTTGATTTTGAACTAATGTTGTTAAGGTGGGTCGGTCATATCCCAGTTCATTTTAAAAGAAAGTGGTTCTACCGTCTTTCTGGTATGAAGATTGGAAAAGGCTCCACTATTCATATGTGGGCTAACTTTTTTCAACCTAAAAACATATCAATTGGAGAGGACACGATTATCGGAGATCATGCATTTTTAGACGGAAGGGCAAAATTAGCAATAGGAAATCATGTGGATATTGCGTCATCGGTAATGATCTACAACTCTGAGCATGATTTATCTAAAGAAGATTTTTCTGCGATAGAAGAACCGGTTGAGATAGGCGATTATGTATTTATTGGTCCAAGAGTAATTATCTTGCCGGGAGTTAAAATTGGAAAGGGAGCAATTGTCGCGGCAGGGGCAGTTGTAACTTCAGATGTTCCGGAATTCACTATAGTTGGTGGAGTTCCCGCAAAACCAATTGGAGAAAGAAAGGACAAAAACCCTCATTACAAACTTGGCCGTGCAAGACTTTTTCAATGATGAAAAAAGTTTTAAGAATAATTATTGCTTTAATCTTTTCTATCCTTCTTGTTTATGCACTTATTCCTAATCCCAAATTTCCAAATCCCCCCCCGGGAGCTTTGCAGTCTAAGGAGCCTGGAGATTCTGAGGCCCTGTCTGTAAGAAGAGCCTATTTTACAAATCTCACGCGTGAAGAAGTAATGAGGTATTACTTGAATGAATTTAAGGGCTATAGACTAAATTATCCTCCGGAAGAGGCAGCTTCAATTATTCGAGATCAAACAAGAAGTACTTTTTTGGAGGAAATAGTTCATCCCTTCAGAGAGTCATTTTATGTGAATGGATTTGAACCCAAAAGTGCCAAGGATGCAATCGAAATAGCCGGACTTCCATGGAGACAAAAAATTACTGTAAAATATTTTCCTAGCAATATCTTTTTGAGAAGTTTTATAGTTGTACTTACAGGAGCCGTCTCACTTTTATTGCTCGAGGTCTGGATGAAAAAACATGACTGATTTATCAATAATTATAGTCAGCTTTAATACCGAAAAGTTAACCCGGGAGTGTATTGAATCTGTTGTTAAACACACAAAAGGAATTTCATATGAGTTTTTGGTAATGGATAACATTTCAAAAGATGGCTCAGTCAATATGCTTAAGAGTCTATCTAAAAAACTTCCATTAACGTTAATTGAAAACAAAGACAACATTGGCTTTGGGCCTGCTAATAATCAGGGAATGAAAATTGCCAAAGGAAGATATCTTCTCCTTCTTAACTCAGATACCTTTGTTAAGGATAATACCTTGGGAGAAATGGTTAAATGGATGGATGAAAATCCCAAAGTTGGACTTTCATCCTGTGCCCTTAAGAATATAGATGGATCTTTACAGGGAACTGGAGGATATTTTCCTAATCTTTTCAGAGTTTTTGCCTGGATGTTTTTTATAGAAGATATTCCGTGTCTTTCTAAATTAATTAAGCCGTACCACCCCATGCATCCTAATTCACCTTTTTATAAAGGGGAAGAGTTTTTCAAAAAATCTCAAGAAAGAGATTGGTTAACTGGGGCCTACCTTCTTTTTAGACGAGAGGTTTTTGACGATGTGGGTTATTTTGACAAGGATTATTTTATGTACGTTGAGGAGGTAGATTATGCCTATAGAGCCAAAGAAAAAGGTTGGCAGGTATGGTTTTTACCCAAATGGTCAATTACCCATTACGGTGGAGCAAGCGGCACAAGTGAATTTGCAACCATTTCAGAATTTAAATCGCTAAAAGTATTTTACAGTAAGCACTATCCTACATGGCAGACGCCTTTTTTAAGATTATTTTTAGGGTTGGGAGCTTTTGCCAGAATGATTATGTTTGGAATTATTAAAGGAGCAAATGTTTTTAAAATATATGCGAAAGCTTTTAGGAACGCCTAAAGATATTTTCAAATATGGAATTGCGGCAATTTTAATTGTAATACCTTTGTATCCTAAATTTCCGTTTATTAATATCCCGGGAACTTACGTATCCATAAGAATTGAAGATTTCCTGATTTTCATTCTGACTTTATTATTTGCAATCTTTTTCTTTAAAGAACTGCCTAAGCTTCTTAAAAACCGGTTGGAATCGTCTATTCTTGCCTTTATCCTAATTGGTTTTGTCTCGCTTCTTTCTTCCATTTTAATTACCAAAACAGTATCTCCGGGAGTCGCGGTTTTGCACTGGCTACGAAGAATAGAATACTTTGCACCAATGGGAATTGGAATCCTATATTTTAAGCGCTACGGAATACGCGATTTGGAGTTTTTCCTTAAAGTTCTAATGATCACCGTTTTTGTAGCTTTTATCTATGGATTTGGCCAAATTCATTTCTCCTGGCCGGTTATAATAACCCAAAATAATGAATATGCAAAAGGAATTGCATTAAGGTGGGTTCAAGGAAGCCAATTGAATTCAACCTTCGCCGGACATTACGATCTGGCCACCTTTCTAGTTTTTACTCTGCCGATTTTTATTTCCCTGTTCTTTTTGGTTAAGGGTCTTTGGAGTAAACTTGCTTTAGCTGCCGTAACTCTTTCAGGACTCTGGCTTCTTGCCAATACGGCCTCAAGAATTTCGATTGCCTCATATCTTTTGGCTTCGGTTGTTACACTTTTACTTATTAAAAAGTACAAGGCAATTATATTGACACTTGCGGTTAGTATCACCCTTTTTTCCTTAACAGGAAGCGTTATTGCCCGATATACGCAGGTAATTTCTGTTTATTATCAAAAAGTTGTATCTATGTTTAAGGTTAAGGCGGCCGATATGGAAACCCTTCCTCAACGAATAGAAAGTACAAACAGCAGGCCGACGCCGCAACCTGTCTTTGAGGATAGATCAACATCAATTAGATTGAATGTCGAATGGCCTAGGGCACTACGTGCCTTTAAGAAGAATCCTCTACTGGGTACCGGATATTCTTCAATAACACTGGCAACGGATAATGATTTCTTAAGACTTCTTGGGGAAGTTGGTATATTAGGCTTTCTTTCTTTTATCCTCATATTTTTAAATGTATTTAATCTCGCAAGAAAAATAATTTTTAAACTCTCAAAACTTAGAGGGGTGGAACTAGCTTTTGTAGTTTCCTTTATTGGGGGACTTGTTGGGGTATTTGTAAACGCTCTTTTTATAGATATTTTTGAAGCATCAAAATTTGCAATTATTTTCCTGTTGATAACCGGTCTTTTCGTATCTTTGGTTAGAAATAAACTATATGAGTAAATTAATATATCGAGTAATTAATTTTAAATATATTGAGTATATATTATTAACAATTATTCTTGTTTTTGGCTTATTAATAAGGCTTTATAAAATAAATAGTCCTGTTGCGGATTGGCATTCATGGAGGCAGACGGATACGGCTTCAGTTACGAGAAATTACGTCAATTTAGGACTTAACCTTCTTTACCCCAAATATGACGATATTTCAAAAATCCAAACGGGGTACTTAAACTTGCAGGGGTTTAGGTTTGTTGAGTTTCCCGTTTTCAATTTTTTTCATTATCTTCTTGTTAAGATACTGCCCAACGTTTCCTTTGACGCTTTAGGGCGTCTTACATCAGTGATATTTTCCGTTTTTTCGGCGTACTTTCTTTTTTTGATTGGAAAAAGATATTTGGGTAAGTGGGGCGGACTTCTTTCCTCCTTTTTCTTCCTACTAATTCCATACAATATTTACTTTTCTCGAGTTATTCTGCCTGAGCCTTTGTGTGTTTTCTTTTCGCTTTTTTCTCTTTGGCTGTTTATTAAATATATTGACTCGGAAAAAGTTTTTTATTTGTTTTTCTCTGGAATTATCTTTTCTCTCGCCCTTCTTCTTAAACCCTTTGCTCTTTTCTACGCATTCCCGATGGTTTACTTGCTTCTTAGCAGGTACGGAATAAAAAATATTTTTATGACCCCCAGACTTTTAATTAACTTTCTTATTTTTGCCGATTTGGTTTTAGTTCCTCTTCTTTTATGGCGCGGCTGGATCGGAAATCATCCTGAAGGAATTCCGCATTTTACTTGGGCTTTTAACGGAGACCTTATTCGTTTCAGGCCTGCTTTCTGGAGGTGGATATTCGGTGAAAGAATAGGAAGACTAATTTTAGGAATTTGGGGTTTAATTCCATTTATTATCGGAGTAATTACTAAAAAGAAGAATTACTTTAATTTAAGTTTAATGCTAGGCGCTTTAGCCTACGTCTTTATGGTTGCAACGGCGTCTGTAAGGCATGATTATTACCAGATATTAATAGTTCCCCCAATCTGTTTACTTGCGGCAGAAGGAAGTCTTGCAATTTGGCAAAATAACATTTTTAATAAATGGCTGGCAAGGCCGATTCTTATTTTTTCCATAGTTTTGTGCTTAGGAATGGGCTGGTATCAGGTTAAGGAATACTACAAAATTGATCATCCCGAAATTATTGCTGCAGGACAGGCCGTAGATAGACTTACCCCAAAAGATGCAAGGGTAATTGCACCATATAACGGGGATACAGCATTTTTATATCAGACTGAAAGATGGGGATGGCCCGTGGTTGATGATTCTATTGAAAACATAATTAAACTAGGTGCAAGTTATTATGTGTCTGTCGATTTGGGAAGTGCAGACACGAAATATGTTGAAGCTAAATATATAACGGTAGAAAAAACTTCACAATACATAGTTGTTGACCTGACTAAAAAAATAATGAAATGAAGATATTGATGCTTACACCCTATTTGCCGTATCCCTTGATGTCCGGTGGGCAGACGAGATCGTTCAATTTAATTAAAAACCTCTCCAAAAAGCACGAAATCACGCTATTTTCTCTAATTAAAGATGAGAAGGAAAAAGAAAACATTCCTGAACTTTTGAAATACTGTAAAAAAGTATCTGTGTTTAAACGTTCGCAATATCCTTGGACCCTACGAAACATTCTTCTTACGGGTTTTGGACTATATCCCTTTTTAGTTATTAGAAATTTATCTTCCGAAGAAAAGGAGGCAATTAAGAAGGAATTAACTGATTATAAATACGATTTAATTCATGCAGAAACTTTTTATGTCATGCCTCATATTCCGAAAACGTCTATTCCGGTTCTTTTGGTCGAGCAGACAATTGAATATTTGGTTTACAACCACTTCGTCGAAGAACAGGCGCCTAAAATACTTAGACCGCTTCTTAGACTTGACGTACTCAAACTTAAATACTGGGAAACTCATTTTTGGAAGCAAGCAAAAAAGGTGGTTGCTATGTCGGATTCGGATAAAAAAGATATGGAAAAGCTTTCCCCAGGTCTTTCGATAGATATAGTTCCAAACGGGATTGATATCAATTACTTTTCTAAAAAAGAAAAGAAGGAAGAGTCTCTTAAAAAAGTTCTTTACGTCGGCAATTTCACTTGGCTTCAAAATACAGAAGCCGTAAAAATTCTAGTTAATGATGTTTGGCCAAAGATTAAGAAGTTCCTTCCCAATACAAAGCTTTGGATTGTAGGAACGCATATGAACTCTGAAATAAAGAGTCTTGTGTCAAAAGATATTGAAATTACTGAACGGCTTGAGGATATAAGAGACGCTTATAAAAATGCATCGGTTCTGGTTGCTCCAATAAAAGGTCCGGGAGGAACAAGGCTTAAGATACTTGAAGCAATGGCTTCGGCCCTTCCTGTTGTTACCACTTCAGTTGGCGCAGAAGGCTTGGGTGTAAGTGACAATAATGAGGCATTAATTAAAGACGGCCTAGATAATCTAACAGATGCCGCGATCCAAGTTCTTAAAGATGCCGCTCTCGCAAAAAGATTGGGTGAAAGAGGCAAGGACTTTGTAGAGAAAAACTACACCTGGGATAAGAGTGCCCAAAAACTTGATACAATCTACAAGGAGGTATATGGCAGGTGACACGGAACTATCGATAATAATTCTAAACTACAATACAAAAGAGCTTTTGGCGGATTGTCTAAATTCTATTAAAAAATATGAGGATGAAATTTCCTTAGAGGTAATTGTTTCAGATAATGCTTCAAGTGATGGGAGCGCTCAAATGGTTAAAAAAAAGTTCCCCTGGGTAAAACTTTTGACGGGGGAAAACTCGGGTTTTTCTAAGGGCAATAATCGTGCAAGGCCTTATGTGCATGGAGACATGGTTTTGTTTCTTAATCCCGACACGGTTGTTACTAAAGGAGTACTTCAGAAAACAACGGAATATCTAATAAATCATAAGGAAGTTGGGGCCCTAAGTTGCAAATTAGTTCTTCCATCCGGAGAGTTAGATAAAGATGCAAGGCGCAGGTTCCCAACTCCGGGGATTGCCTTCATGAAACTTTTTTTGGGAAACGGTAAAAGGTATTGGTATGAGGGTGTTGACCCCAATAAAATTCAGGAAGTTGATGCTATTCAAGGAGCATTTTTCTTAACATGGAAGAGTACTTTAGATAAAGTTAATTGGTTTAGCGAAGAATATTTCTTTAATGGGGAAGATTTGGATCTTTGCTGGAAGATAAAAAAGGATGGCTGGAAGATTATCTACTATCCCGATGTTTTTATCTACCATCTTAAGGGAGCCTCAACCGGAAAAAGCAAGTTCTGGAAACCAAAAATTGCCCCATCGCATAAAGTGAGAGTCAAAATGTCCGCGGTTGATGCCATGGAAATTTTCTATAGAAAAAATTTATGGTCTAGCTATCCATTAATTTTTAATTTATTCGTCATTCTTGGAATAAAAATATTTAAGTTATTCAGGTGGTTTAAATTCAAATTTTTTTCCAAATGAGGATAGTAATAGATGCAAGGCTTTATGGTTTAGAAAACGCAGGCTTAGGTCGATACACAATAAATTTAATTAGTGAGCTTCAAAAAATTGACAACCAGAATGAATATTTTGTGTTATTGAGAAAGAAATACTTTGGTAAGTTAAGTTTTAATCCGAACTGGAAAAAGGTACTTGCAGATATTAATCACTATAGTTTGGAAGAGCAAATGAAACTCCCGAAAATAATAAAAGATTTAAAACCAGATCTTGTGCATTTTCTTCATTTTAACGTACCCGTTTTTTATCGGGGTAAATATATTGTTACTATTCACGATCTTTTAATGCATAAACAAAGAGGATTGGAAGCAACTACTTTAACTCCATCAAGGTATTATTTTAAAAGGTTCGGTTATAAATATGTTTTTGGAAATGCGGTGAAGAAAGCCACTAAAGTAATTGTCCCAAGCCAGGCAGTCAAAGATGAAGTTTGTTATTACTACAAACTAAATCCAGAGAAAGTAGTTGTTACATATGAAGGAATCTAATCCATATTTTATTTATGTAGGCAATGCCTATCCTCACAAAAATCTTAAGAGGTTAATTGAGGCTATGGTTAAGTTAAATAAAAAAGTGAAAGAAAATATTGAACTTTATATAGTTTCATCAAGAAGTGTGTTTACGGAGAGATTGGAAAAGATAGTAAGACAATCAAAGGCGGAAGATTATATAAAGCTACTGGGGTTTGTTCCCGATGAAAAGTTAAAGGTTTTATATAAAAAATCGTTAGCGTTTATTTTCCCTTCTATTTCGGAAGGATTTGGTCTTCCGGGGCTTGAAGCCATGAATGCCCAAACCCTAGTTTCTTGTTCAGATATTCCCGTTTTCAAAGAGATTTATAAAGATATTCCTATTTACTTCGACCCGTTTGATGTAAATTCGATTTTCGATTCAATGAAACTTGTTTTAGATATGGATCCTGAGGCAAGAGAAAAAAGAATCGAGAAAGGCCTAACCCTTGCAAAGACTTATTCATGGTCTAAGATGGCCAAAGAAACCCTAGAAGTTTATCTTTCTTTCAATGGTACAGCCTCAAGAGAAAAATCTTGAAGACTTAACTCATTTGTCAGATATTGTTCAAGCACGCCAAGTCTTTTCTTGATGATATGCACTCTCGCTTTATTTCGTTCCCAATTATATTTTCTCCAATCAGAACCGCTTTGAAGCTCTGCCTTCGAGCTAAATAAATTTGCCTTATCTGGTGGCACATTAACATTTATTAGGTATGTTTTCGTCACACGAGGAGTATATCATTTTTTGAGCATGTCCATAACTTTTGTTTATCTGGAGGTGATTTAGTAGAATGTGTTTGTGAATGTAGCAATTGTTTATGACCGTGTGAATAAGTGGGGTGGAGCCGAACGGGTTTTATTAACTCTTCATGAAATATTTCCCGATGCTCCGCTTTATACATCTGTCTATGATGAAAAGAAAGCTTCTTGGGCAAAAGTATTTCCTAAAATTTATACATCATTTCTTCAACATGTTCCCTTTGCGAAATCTAACCATGAATTATTCGGTTGGTTAATGCCTTTTATCTTCGAAAACTTTAATTTTGATAAGTATGATTTGGTTATATCAGTAACTTCCGAAGCAGCCAAGGGAATTATTACAAAGCCTGGAACAAAACATTTTTGCTACTTATTAACTCCTACACGGTATCTTTGGAGTCATTATGATTTGTATTTTAAAAATAGGCTTCTTAGATTTATTTCCAGGCCATTTATTAATTACCTGAGGGATTGGGATAAAGTGGCCGCACAGAGGTCAGATGGGATGATTGCTATCTCAAGCGAGGTTAGAAATCGGATAAAGAAATACTATGGAAGGGATTCGGAAGTAATATTTCCCCCAGTTAAAGATTTAAATGTAGGCAAAGAGTTTTCGGATAGTGGAAATTACTATTTGATTGTTTCTAGACTTGTTCCGTATAAGAAGGTTGATTTAGCAATTAAAGCCTTTAATAAGCTTGGGCTTCCATTAGTTGTTGTCGGTTCGGGGTCCGAATATTTTAAGTTAAGATTAATGGCTAAGAAAAATATTAAATTTGCGGGGCAGGTTTCTGAGCAAGAACTAATTAAATATTATAAAGGTGCAAAAGCCCTTATCATGCCCCAGGATGAAGAGTTTGGAATAGTTTCTATTGAGGCACAGTTTTTTGGTGTTCCCGTTATTGCTTTTAAGAAAGGCGGGGTTTTGGACACTGTGGCTGAGGGAAGGACCGGTGTCTTCTTTTTGAGGCAAGAAGTTGACAGCTTGGTGTCTGCTGTTGCACAATTTAACGAAAGGTCGGTTACCAATCGACCTTCTTTAGTCGAAAATGCAAATAGATTTTCTGAAAAGGTTTTTAAACAAAGACTCAAAGAACTTATTAAAAGAAAGTGACTACAAGGATCATTTATATGTGTTAGTTTTAGCAGGGGGTGGTGGAACAAGACTCTGGCCGAAATCTAGAAATAAATCTCCAAAGCAATTTTTACCTCTTTTTGAAGGGAAGACCTTAACTCAGATAACACTGCAAAGATTAAATAAAATTCTTCCTTGGGAAAGGATTTTTGTTGTTACTGTTTCTGAAGAGTATAGAAGTGAAATAGTAAAAGAGGTTCCCCAGATGATTAGAAAAAATATTCTTGTGGAACCAGCCAGACGGGAAACGGGCCCGGCCCATGGACTTGGAGCTTTGTATATTTCAAAAATAGATCCAGAGGCAGTAATTATGACCGAGGCTGCTGATAGATTAATTAAACCTGTAGATAGCTATTTGAAGATATTAGAAGCCTGTGCAAAAGTAGCTTATGAGGAAAAGATAATGGTTGCCATGGGCGTAAAGCCTAGGTATGCAAATCCCGGCTATGGTCATATTAAAAAAGGTAAAAAATGGGGAGAATTGGATGGTGTTACCTTTTATAAGCTGGATAAATTTGTTGAAAAGCCTCCTTTAGAAATTGCGGAAAAATATACCAAATCAGGCAAATACTATTGGAATGCTGGCCAGTTTGTCTGGCGGGCCGACGTCCTTCTTTCTTCTTTAGAGATGAATGCACCTGAAGTTTTTTCAAAGTTAATAGAAATTGGAAATGTTATTGGAACCGAGAAAGAGGAATCTGTTTTGAAAAAGTCATATGAATCCATGCCGCAAATTGCCATTGATTATGCGGTTGCTGAAAAAGATCATAATTTTTTGGTTGTTGATGGCGATTTTCACTGGACGGACATAGGGGATTGGAAGGAAGTTTGGGAAAATCTTCCTCATGATAAAAATAACAATGTAATTATCGACGGGGAAGTTCCTGGGGGGAGAGTTATTAATATAGATACCTCCGAAACCCTTGTTCACACAGACAGCAGGCTTATTGCAATCGTGAATGTTGATGATATTGCAATTGTTGACACGAAAGACATTCTTCTTGTTTGCAAAAAAAGCGATGCGCAAAGCGTCAAAAAAATTGTTGAAAAGCTTAAAGAAGAGAAAGAAATTAAGTATTTGTAGTATAATCGCAAACTTGTATGCATGATATTGTTAAAAGAACGCTTGATGTCCTGGGGTCAATATTTCTACTTATTCTCTTTTCACCCATTCTTCTTGTGACCGCAATTGCCATAAAACTAAGTTCTCCCGGACCAGTCTTTGTTGAAAAGAGAAATTCACACATGAGAAGGCTGGGAAAGGGGGGAAAGGTATTCAGGCTTTATAAATTCCGCTCAATGCCTGTCAAGGCGGATATTTTAGAAAGAACCCATCCTGAATATAAATCTGCCTATATTGAGAAGCACACCAGCGGAAATTATAAACCTACGAATGATCCCAGAATAACAAAAGTAGGAAAATTTATTCGAAAGCATTCAATTGACGAGATGCCTCAACTTATAAATGTTTTAAGGGGGGAAATGAGCATTATAGGTCCAAGACCTTACCTTGAAGAGGAGCTTGAAGAGCAACAAGGAAAGTTTCCCGGTACAGAAAAGTATGTCAAAGAAATGCTTACTGTTAAGCCTGGAATTACTGGTTACTGGCAGGTTAATGGAAGAATTGAAGTTAATTTCGATAAAAGGATAAGAATGGATGCATTCTATGCCAGAAAGAAATCTCTGCTTTTTGATTTACTAATTGCCCTTAAGACTCCCTGGGTTATGCTTGCCGGCAAAGGGGCGATTTAAATTACCATTTGCCATTTGGAAGTTTCTCCAATATCATGATTATATGAAGGAAGATCCTGTTATTCCGCAAATTAAAGTCGGTGATTTACTTGAAGTTCAAACTAAAACTGTGGTTTCTAGTCCAGCCACTCAGTCTAACCAAGCCGATTTAGTGCCTACGAATAGGCCTATAAATAATCCGAATCTGTCGCAAGTTCCACCTAAACCTAAGAAAAAGGGCTTGTTTATAGCTCTAATTGTGGTTGGGGTAATTTTAGTTTATTCAATCTTTTCTGGTCTTATTGTTTACGGTAAGGTTACACAGCTTAAAAAGTCGGTAAGCAATTTAATGGCAGCAGGAAAATCTCAGGATTTAGTTAAGATAAAATCAGAGCTTGTAAAGACAAAATCTGCACTTTCGGGATTAAAGTCTTCCTTTGTTTTTATTGCACCGTTTAGACTTGTTCCATTTTTCGGCTCCTATGTGTCTGATGCGGGACATATCGTAAATGCGGGACTTCATGGAATGGATGCTTCGGATATTGTTTTAACGACGATTGAACCGTATGCGGATTTATTAGGACTAACAGGGGGGAAAGATAATTCAGCGGGTGATGGGACAAAAACGGCCAAAGATAGAATCGATTTTATTGTTAAATCAATTCCAGATCTTGTTCCCAATATTGATAAGATATCGGGAAAGACCGCACTAATTGAAAAAGAACTTACAGGCATTAATCCTGATAGGTATCCTGTAAGAATTGGAAAAACCGAGGTTAGGTCCAAAGTTAAATCTGCTCTTGAGATGTTTGGAGAGGTTGCCAGTTTTATAACCAATGGAAAACCTTTATTAGAAGCTGCACCTTACCTACTAGGAATTGACGGGGAAAGAACATATTTGGTTCTATTCCAAAACGATAAGGAATTAAGGCCCACAGGCGGGTTTATGACGGGATATTCCATAATGAAAGTTAATAAGGGTTCTTTTTCTCCAGTATCTTCAAGCGATATTTACAACTTAGATGCTAAATATAAACCAACGATTGTTGCTCCGGACCCAATAATAAAATACCTCAAGGGGCCATATGCTCTTTCAAATAAATTAAGGTTAAGAGATATGAATTGGTCGCCTGATTTTGCTGAGAGCATGAAATTATTTGCTGCCGAAGCAAAGAGTGTCGGAGTTACTGGAATTGATGGAATTATTTCCGTTGATACGCAAGTTTTGGTCTATCTTCTTGATGCGATTGGAAAAATAGGAGTACCAGGATTTGGGAATTTTAGTACAGAAATTGATTCAAGATGTAATTGTCCCAACGTTATTTATGAATTAGAAGATTTTGCTGACGTTGAAGGTCCGGTTGTTTGGGATCCAAATGGTTCTGGAAAAATTATTTACGCTCCTAAAAATTACGACAATAGAAAAAAGATAATAGGGCCTTTAATGAATTCGATTTTGGCAAATGCGATGGGACAGCCCAAAGATAAACTCCCTAAACTTTTTGAAGCTGGTTTTAAATCACTTATTGAGAAACACGTTCTTTTCTATCTTTTTGACCAGAAATCCCAAGATGCTGTTAACTCATTTGGAATTGCAGGGACTATTAAGGATACAAAAGGAGATTACCTCCATATCAATGATTCAAATCTTGGAGGGAGGAAGTCTAATTTGTATGTTACAAATGAAATAACTCAGGAGTATTCAACAGGAAAGGATGGCTACATCGAAAAAACACTTGCATTGACCTATAAAAATCCAATGAAGCAGGATGGCTGGCTTAATTCGGTTCTTCCCGATTGGGTAAGAATTTATGTTCCAAAGGGAAGCACTTTAATTTCATTTGACGGGGTGGAAGACAAAGTAGATCCATATGAAGAATTTGGTAAAACTGTTTTTGCTGGATTTTTTAAACTTAGACCAGAAGGAGTTTCAAAACTAACTTTGAAGTATAAACTTCCGATAAAGGCTAAAGGTGAGGTAGATCTTCTTATTCAGAAGCAGCCGGGGTTAGATTCCCCTCTTTATACAATTACATCAGGAAGGAATGAGGAAGAGTTTTTCTTGAAGACGGATAAAGAGATTAAGGTAAGACTGTGAGAACATACTCCGATGAAGGAATTGTCCTTGCCCGAAGAAACTTTGGGGAAGCAGATAGGATTCTTTCAATCTATACTAAAAACCACGGAAGAGTTTCTGCAATTGCAAAAGGGATTAGAAGACTAACAAGTAAAAAACGAGGCCACCTAGAAGTTTTTAGCTATGTTAGATTTCAAATAGCTGAAGGTCATGGAATTGGGATTTTAACTGAGGTAGAAACTATAAATAATTTTGAGAGAATAAGGAAAGACTTAAAGAAAGTTTCCTTGGCCTACTTTTTTACGGAAGTAATTGGGAAAATCACTCATGAGCATGAAAGAAACGATGGTATCTTTGAACTAATACTTAATTATTTAGAAAGATTGCAGTGTGAAATAGGACTTCGAAGTTTCCGTCTTGAATTTATTACTGAACTTTTAACAATTACGGGGTTTTGGCCAAAAGGAAATAAACTTTTAAACCCAGATGAAAAACTTGAAGAGGTTATAGAAAGAAGCATTAATTCAATTAGGGTAGGTAGAAAAGTTTTGAAGTAGTGTGCTACTATTAAACTGTGAAGAAAGTTAGCTGGCCCAAACTTATTTTTGCAATTACCCTTTGTTTAGCTGCGGGAGTTGTAGGTTCAATATTTACTTATTCATCAATCCCAACCTGGTACACATTTTTGATTAAACCTTCTTTTAACCCTCCTTCTTGGTTATTTGGTCCTGTGTGGACCATTCTTTACATTTTAATGGGAATAAGTTTTTATCTTATCCTTTTAAAGGGTTTAAAGAATAAAGAAGTAAGATTTGCTGTTAATTTATTTGTCTGGCAGTTAATCGCAAATAGCCTTTGGTCAATAATATTTTTTGGGATAAAGAATGTTCAACTTGCCTTAATCGAGATAATTGTCCTTTTGATTTTGGTATTGGCAACCATCATAAAGTTTTATAAGATTAATAAAGTCGCGGCTTATCTTTTAGTTCCATATTTTCTCTGGGGAAGCTTCGCGACGTTTCTGACGTATAACATTTGGATTTTAAATAAATAATATGAACAAAATTTATTTCATGCCGTTTTTGGCCCTTTCCGCTCTTATTCTTATTGTAGGTTGTATCAAAGGTTTGAGTGGAGAAGATGATTGGATTTGTAGTGGTGGAACGTGGGTAAAACACGGAATGCCCGCAAGGCCAATGCCAACCACACTCTGCAATAATACAAATATGAAAGTAACTAACTTAAAAATAAATCAGGAAGTTACATTTCCATTTATAATTTCAGGAGAAGCAAAAGTATTTGAAAATCAGTTTAATTACAGAATAAAAGACTCAAAAGGAACACTTCTCAAAGAAGGTGTTATTTATGCTAAAGATGGTAAGTTTGAAGTAAAAATAACATCAATCAAGACTAAGGATACCGAAATTGTAGTCGAAGTGTTTGATGAATCAGCTAAAGACGGAAGTGAGATAGATAAGATAATAATTCCCCTTCAAGTAAAATCCTCTTGAAATGATTTAGAAATGTCTGTATATATGTTCTTTCTTTATGGTCCCCGAATTCAAGAAACAAAATGGTGAAGGTAAAACCGGGAACGGTAAACCTCATAACGTGTGCCCAGAAATCAAAAGGACGGTAGTTATTCCAAGATGTCAGACAGAGCTTGATCGAAGAAGATCGGCACGTAGAGAACAACCGAAAGATTCAAAGAAAAAACCAAGATAACTTCTATTTAGAAAAGAAATGTATCTTGACATCAATTAAGTTGGGAATTAAAGTGTAGTAAGTAGCCGTGAAGAGGGATTGGATCCTCTGAGCTATTTTAGATTAAGGAGCCTTGCGAGTTGCAAGGAATGAGGGTGGAACCGCGGGTTTAGCTCGTCCCTAGTTGTTTTCTGGACGGGCTTTTTTTATGGATGACTTAATGAACAAGGTAGTAGCTCTCTCTAAAAGGAGGGGTTTTGTGTACTCCTCTTCTGATATCTATGGTGGAATGGCCAATACATGGGATTTTGGCCCTGTTGGTACGCTTCTTAAGAATAATGTTAGGGATTTTTGGTGGAGACGGTTTGTTTTAGACAGGGACGATATGGTTGGAATTGACGCCTCGATATTTTTAAGCCCCAAAGTTTGGGAGGCTTCTGGTCACCTTGCAAATTTTACCGACGCAATGATAGATTGCAAAAACTGCAAAAATCGCACAAGGGCGGACCATCTTATCGAAGATCAAATCGAAGATAAAAAGGTAGAAGGTCTTTCGATGGATGAGCTTAGCGAGATTATTACAAAAAATCACCTTAAGTGTCCGAAGTGCGGGTCTGACAATTTAACAAAGCCCAGAAAGTTCAACCTTCTTTTTGAAACCTCTATTGGAATATTGGAGGGCGATAAATCAAAAGCATATCTTCGAGGAGAAATTGCACAGGGAATATTCTTAAATTTTAAGAACGTTATTGATACTACGCGGATAAAGATTCCTTTTGGAATTGCGCAGCAGGGAAAAGCTTTCAGAAACGAAATTACAGCAGGTCAATTTGTCCACAGAACCTTGGAATTTGATCTTATGGAATTTGAATATTTCATACAAGAAAAACAGTGGGAAGAGATTTTTGAAATGTGGAGAAAAGAAATGTGGCAATGGACAAAGGACCTTGGGGTTAAGGAAGGGAATTTGAGGTGGAGGGAGCATGAAGAGTTTGAAAGATCTTTTTATTCTAAAAAAACTATGGATATCGAATATAAATACCCGTTTGGTTGGAAGGAGATGTTTGGAATTGCATATAGAACAGATTATGATCTTAGTAACCATTCAGAAAAATCAGGGAAGGATCTTAGCTATACGGATCCCGTGACAAATGAAAAATATATTCCTCATGTTGTTGAACCGACTTTCGGTTTATCGAGGCTTGTAGGTATACTTCTTTTTGACGCCTATTCAGAAGATGGTGAAAGAATGATTCTTAAGTTAAGTCCTAAAATTGCACCATATAAGGTTGCGGTATTTCCACTTCTTGCCAATAAACCTGAACTTGTAGAAAGGGCAAGAGATATTTATCATACTCTAAAAGAAACGGGGTTATCTGTTACTTTTGATTCAAGAGGAAATATTGGTAAAAGATATTTTGCCCAGGATGAAATAGGAACTCCGTGGTGTGTAACTGTTGATTTTGATACACTGAAAGACAAGAAAGTTACAGTTAGGGATAGAGATACTGCTAAACAAGTAAGAATAGAAGTTGACAAACTCAAAGATTACTTTCAAAATAAACTTAAGTAAATGAAAAAGTATTTACCCTTTATACTTCTTGGTGTTGGAATAATTGTTCTAATTATAGTTTTTATAGTTATTAAAAAGAATAAAAGTAATGTTCCGGTAGAGAAAGAAGATACTACAATAACCCTTTCATTAAATGAAAGGCCTGTTGCTTCCCTTACTCCTTCAGCTGATGGCCATTGGTTAAAGCTAACACTCACAAAAATTCTTTCTTCTGCCGCCTCAATGGATTATGAACTTTTATATCAGCTTCCAGATGGTAGAACTCAAGGAGTTCCTGGAACAATTAAGCTAACTGGACAGGATACAATTGAAAGGGATCTTCTAATGGGATCTGAATCTTCAGGAAAGTTTCGATACGATGAAGGCGTAAAAGCAGGAACTTTAACAGTAAGATTTAGAAACGATGCAGGAAAGCTAGTTACCAAGTTCTCGACCGAATTTGCACTTCTTTCAAAAACTAAGGAGCTTAAATCAATTGATGAGAAGTTTAATTACAAGCTAGTCTCAATAAACAGTAAAGACTTCTTTGTGGTAATGGAGACATTTGGAGTGCCTAAGGAAACCCCAGCGGAGGTTACAGCTGGTCCTTTTGGTGTATTTACGTCAAGTAAAACCGCAATTTCAGGAGTAATAACTCTTGAGGGAACAAATATTTACAGTTATTCAGGATCTTCTTGGACAAAACTTGATTCAGGCAAGTCTTCAAATATTGGAATCTTTGCAGGAACTAACTAATTTTGCTTTTTTGGAGTTATGTAAAGCCTGAGCAGCCATCATTATAGTAAGTGATTCAATTGAATGGACCAGCCCGCTATCGTTGAAAATTTGTCCTATCCTTTGGTTTTCTTCTTTGGCGAAGTTTATAGAATACTTCAACCTTTTCCCTAAATCTTTTCTGTCTACCTTTACTTTTACACCACCTTCAAGTTGAACTTCAGTTGTTTGACCTTCTGTTTTTACCATTGGCTGTAGTGTAATTAACCTTCTCTAACTAGTCAATATTCGTATATTGTTTGGCCTAGTGTGATACTCTTCTATATACCTATTGACAGCCGTGTAAAATAGTGTGAAAATGGATTATGGTGGTGAGAAATGGAGGACCACCTAAAGAATTTGAATATGAAACTGCCCAATTTCATTACTATTAATTATGTTGTTAGGAACTTATACAGTTACCTTTTCTTCGAAACATCGTGTGGCTATTCCTTCGCAGTACCGCAAATATTTAGGAGAGAAATTTATTTTAGCAAAATGGTACGAGGAATGTTTGGTTCTTGTAAGTAATGACTTTTGGAGGGCTCTTTGGCAAAGATTAACAGGCGGAGAAGAAATGATAATTTCCCAGATTAGGGATACTGAAAGGTTTATCATGGCTTCGGCATATGAAATGGAGCTTGATGATCAGGGGAGAATAGTAATTCCTGAAAAATTGGTTTCGTATGCGGGATTAGGAAGCGGAGTTTCCTTTTTAGGAATAGGAGACAGGGTAGAAATTTGGGATGAGGCTAAATGGAACGCAAAAGAGAAGTTATTGATTACGGAAGCGCCAAGGTTAATTGACAAACTAGCAAATGATAGAAGATAAATATCACGAACCAGTAATGGTGAGTGAGGTCTTAGCACATTTAAACAAAAAGAAAAGCGCGGTTGATGCAACCTTAGGAACAGGGGGACATACTTTGAAGCTTATTGAGGCTGGGGTAAGAGTTCTTGGAATTGAGTCAGACCCTAAAATATTAGAAATTGCTCAAAAAAGACTAAGTAAACTTAACTGTTTATTGGTTCACGGCAATTTCAAAGACATTGACAGGATTGCAAAAGAAAACGGATTTAACAAAGTTGGTGGAATTCTATTTGATTTAGGAGTATCTAACCTTCAACTAATGGATGAAGATAGAGGTTTTTCCTTTACAAATCCTAATGCCCTGCTTGACATGAGAATAGATAAAGAATCTCAGGAAGTTACTGGGGCAATTCTTTTAAATGTTCTCAGAAAAGACCAGTTAGAAGAAATGTTTTCTAAGGTACTAGATATAAGTAGTTCCCGATGGCTGGTAAAAAGAGTTTTGGAAAAAAGGGAAGTAGAACCAATTAAAACTGTTGGTAATTTCCTTGATATTTGCGAGGGCCTTAGGGGGAAAGCAAGGCTTAATCCTGCAACATTACCTTTTTTAGCTTTAAGAATTGCCGTAAATAGCGAGCTTGAGAACTTAAAGGAAGCTTTACCTAAAGCATATGATCTTTTAGAAGTTGGCGGAAAACTTTTGATTATCACTTTTCATTCCGGTGAGGAGGAAGTAGTTAAAAGTTTTTCTAAGGATTTTGTGGGACCTATAAAACCAACAATGGAAGAAGTTAATAGAAATCCGAAAGCAAGAAGCGCTGAACTTTTTGTTATAACAAAAAAATAAAAATATGATATTTACATAAGAATGAAAATAAACATATAAATATGATAAAAAAATACAAAGAATTAATTTTTACAGTTACTTTAATAGTTTTAGTCATTGCTAATGTTTTTTTTACGGTTAGCGTTTCTGCTAGTGGGGCAGAGCTTACAAACATTGAAAAAATACAAACTACACTTGCCTCAAAGAACCAGGAACTGACAGATAAAATCACGAGCGAATCTTCATTGAGTAATATCGGAGAAAAGGCAGACAGTTTAGGTTTCACCAAGCCTGAAAATATTGTCTACGTGCAAGCAGTAGAGCCAGTTGCTAAACTTCCCTAAATGGCAAAAAGAATTAACTTCGTCCTTGGATTTTTCCTTCTTTGCTTTTTAGCCCTAATATCTAAGTTATTTATCTGGCAGGTGATCAAAGGAAACGAGCTTTCAAATTCAGCAAAAGGTCAGTATCAAGTAGGCCAGGTGATGGAAGCCCCGCGCGGTAATATTTTAGCTTCTGACGGAAGTCCGCTGGCTGCAAGGAGGGACGCCTGGCTTCTTTTTGCCGAACCGCCTAACCTAAAAGAACAATCAGGTAAGATTGCAGAAAAACTAGCCACCCTTTTATCAATTAACCCGGCAGATAAAGATGAAGTTTTTAATAAATTTCAAACATTAAACACTCTTTTAAGTAAGAAAGGTTCCGTTTGGGTTCCTTTGGAACATAAATTATCTACAGAAATAAAAGGTAATGTTGAAGCACTAGGCTATTCAGGATTAGGCTTTGATAAGGAAGAGGATAGATATTATCCGGAAGCATCAGTTGCGGCACAGCTTTTGGGATTTGTGGGAAAAAATGAAGAGGGGGGAAATGTGGGATACTTTGGACTCGAAGGCTACTACGATTTAACTCTTACCGGGAAAAAAGGTTATAGGGAGGGAGACAGCGATGCAAAAGGCTCCCCAATTCTTTTAGGAGGCTTTAAAGAGTCCTCAGTCTTAAAGGGAGTTGATTTAGTTACAACTATAGATAAAACGGTTCAGCTTTCAATTGAAAAAAAGCTTAAAGAGGGGATCGAAAAATATGGAGCCCAAGGAGGATCGGTTGTTGTAATGGATCCAAAAAACGGCAAGGTACTGGGAATGGCCTCGTACCCTTCATTTGATCCTGAAAAATACAACGAATACAGTGATGCGCTTTTTAAAAACCCTGTAATTTCAGATACCTTTGAACCAGGGTCAATCTTTAAGGTACTTATTATGGCCTCTGCACTGGACGCAAAAGCGGTTAAGCCAGACACAATCTGCGATATTTGTTTTGGCCCCTTAAAGGTAGATAAATATGAAATAGAAACTTGGGATAATAAATACTACCCAGATTCCACAATGACTGATGTCATACTTCATTCAGATAACGTGGGTATGGCGTTTGTTGGAGGGAAGTTGGGAGCAGATACCCTCTATGACTACTTGGATAAATTTGGTATTGGAAAAGAAACAGGCATCGATCTTCAGGGAGAGGTTGCCATACCTTTAAGGGAAAAAGGCAGTTGGAATATCGTAGATTTAGCAACAGCCACATTTGGCCAGGGAGTTGCTGTTACATCAATTGAAATGATTAGGGCAGTTTCCGGGGTTGCCAATGACGGCATGATGCCAACTCCATACGTTGTTTCTGCGTTAAAGGGGGATGGCTGGCAGGAGCAAGTTCAGACAAAGGTAGAAAGGGTGATTTCCCAAAAGGCTGCAGAAGAAATGACGTCAATGATGGTCAATGCTGCTAAAAACGGGGAAAGCAAATGGACATCTTTAAGGGGATTTAGTGTTGCAGGAAAGACGGGAACTGCTCAGATTCCAATTGCAGGACATTACGACCCGAAAAGCACAAATGCATCATTCATTGGTTTTTCTCCAGCGATAAACCCCAAATTCATAATGCTTGTAACTTTGAATAAACCACAAAGCTCTCAATGGGCTTCAGAAACAGCAGCCCCCCTTTGGTATTCAATTGCCAAAGATCTTTTCCTTTACTTTGGAATCCAACCTGAAAATTGAGGAATTTTTGGTAAATCACTTCGTAGTGTCCTATAATCCCCGTTATGTCGAAAGAATTAGGGCAATTAACGCCTATAGAAAAAGAGCTTCGTTTTAATGTCTGGCGCAAAAACAATGGAATTGCTAGATTTCTTTTTGATTTGGATGATACCGTTTGCGGAACAAGGAAAATATTTAAGAATCAAGAAGGTGCAGTCTCTGATTTTTTAGGCATTAATGCTCCTGTAATTTCAAGAGACGAGTGGAACGAACTAATCCAAGCAACAAATAATAGACTTTTTGAGCAGCTTGGAGTCAACCCTAATAAAATGAATGTGATAGTTGATGAATTGGCTAAATTATATGAATTACCGATGGCAGTTCAAGAGACAACTAAACAGATATTTTCTCAAATATTTTCAACTCCTCCGGAAATGCTCGAAGGTGCCGAAGAAGGATTAGGTTTTTTGGTTAAAGTTGATGCTCCAATAGGTATTGTTACCCATGCAAGTTCAGAATGGACGTGGAGAAAATACAACTGGTTAAAGTTAAAAAGATTTATTAGCTGGGATGATATTTTTGTTGTCGATCAAGATAAACATAAAACCTCAGAATCCTGGCTACAGGCTGTTAAATATTTTGGTTTAAAACCTGAAGAGTGCGCTATCGTTGGCGATAGTCCAAGAACGGATGTAAATCCTGCGTGGGAGATTGGAATGAGACAATGTTTCCTTGTGGAAGATCCTAAACAGTGGTCTATTCATAATCAGCCGGTTGATAAAAGTGTTAAAAAAAATGCGAATTTATCACAAATTGTTGATGTAATAAGTGAAGACGGTTAAAGTCAACAATACTCTTAGAACGGCTGATTTGTGGTAGAATACTAGGTACATGTCTAAGTTTTTGGTAACAGGCGGAAAAAAGCTGAAAGGCGAAATTAGACTTTCTGGCAACAAAAACTCAGCTTTGAAGCTAATTCCGGCAACCCTCCTGGCCAATTCTCCTACAACTCTGACCAATGTGCCTGCAATTTCTGATATTAAGGTTATGGTTGAACTCATAAGAAATCTTGGAGCCAAGGTTGAGTATAAAGACCATACCCTTACTGTTGATCCTACAACACTTTCTTCCTCTACCCCTGATCCTGATTTATGCTCAAAGATTAGAGCCTCTGTTGTTCTTGCCGCCCCTCTTTTGGTTCGCTTTGGAAAGACCGTAGTCACACCTCCCGGAGGGGACCAAATAGGAGATAGATTTTTAGACACCCACTTTTCCATGATGCAGAAGATGGGAGTTGAAATGGAGAGAAAAAATGGCCAGTTCTTCCTTTCCTGGAAGAAAAAGATAGGCGGAACCATTTTCTTGGAAGAAGCCTCAGTTACTGCAACTGAAATGGCTTTAATGATGGGAACAGCAATTGAAGAAGGAGTAACCTTAGAAAACGCTGCTACCGAGCCTCATGTTACGGATTTGGGCAACATGCTTAATAAGATGGGAGCAGATATAAAAGGTTTGGGAACAGGAACCATATCTATCTCCGGAGGTAACTTAAAAGGAGTCGAGCATAAAGTAATGCCTGATCATATTGAAGGGGGAACTTTCATAATTGCCTCAGCTATAACAGGGGGACATATTAAAATTACAGACTTTATTCCAGAACATCACAAAATGGCTTTAATCGGCCTTGCCAATATGGGAGTAAATTTTAAGCTGGGAGATAATTCTATCGAAGTTTTCCCATCAAAACTTGTGGCAACACGAAAGAAGTTTAAAGCTCAGCCTTGGCCAGGATTTCCCACAGATTTAATGAGCCCTTTTATCGTACTTGCTACCCAAACCCAAGGGACTGTGCTTTGCCATGATTGGATGTATGAATGGAGAATGTTTTTTGTCGATGATTTGATAGGAATGGGAGCAAACATCTTTATTGCAGATCCTCATAGGGTAATAATTTCAGGACCTACAAAATTAATGGCAGATAGACTTTTTTGTAAGGATATTAGGGCTGGAATTTCGGTTATCCTTGCTGCCATGGTTGCAGAAGGAACAAGTGAAATAAACAATGTAGAAAATGTTGAGAGGGGTTATGAGAATATTGAGGAAAGACTAAGACTTCTTGGAGCGGATATTAAAAGGGTAGATGGTGATGAAAGGCATTGAATTTGATTCACGCAAGGTTAAACCTGGCTACACCTTCGTAGCAATCCGCGGGCAAAGCTTTGATGGCTATGATTTTATAGAAGAAGCTGTCAAAAATGGTGCAGCTGAGATCGTTTCCGAAATGCCTCTTCCATCTGGAACATGGACCCTTCCGAAAGGTGTCAAATTTACGAAAGTTCCTGATTCAAGGCAGGCATTGGGGGATTTAGCGTCAAAATTTTACGGTGAGCCTTCCAAAAAACTTAAGCTAATTGGAGTTACCGGAACCAAGGGAAAGACTACAACCTGCCACCTCATTTACCATATGTTAACTTCTCTTGGAAAAAAGGTGGGGATTATGACCTCTGTCACTATGGGAGGCTATCATATAACAAGTCCTGACGTAATTACTTTCCATAGACTCTTAAAAGAAATGGTGGACGATGGCTGTGAATATGGAGTAATTGAGGTCAGTTCTCACGCAATTGATCAAAAAAGGGTAGCTGGAGCAAAATTTGACATAACAGTTCTTACAAATATAGCTCCTGAGCATTTGGATTACCATAAAACGTTTGAAATCTATGAAAACATTAAAATATCCTTCTTAAATTCTGGAAAGATTAAAATAATTTCTCCCAAAGAAACAGCCTTAAATATTTTGCCTGGAGTATTTAATAATATTAATGCAGAAACTGCAGTGGATGTTGTCGAAAAGTTGGGATTTAAAAGAGTTGATGCGGTGGATGCGCTTCAATCGTTTGAACTGCCACAAGGGAGGCTCGAGAAGATAGAAAATAGTAAGGGTATAGACATTTATGTAGATTTTGCTCATACACCTGACTCATTAAAAGAGGTTTTAACTTACCTCAAAGAAAACACCAAAGGAAGGCTGATATCTCTCTTTGGCTGCGCGGGTGAAAGGGATGCTGCCAAAAGAAGCAAGATGGGGAAAGTATCTAGCGAGATTGCCGATTATTCAATCTTTACCGCAGAGGATCCAAGACACGAAAGCATTTTTGATATTTTAAAGAGCATGGGAAAACTTGTTAAAAAATCTAGTAAGTATGTATATATTCCAGAAAGGGGAGAAGCAATTGCCCATGCTCTATCAATTGCTAAAAGGGGTGACTGTGTGGCCTTACTAGGCAAAGGCCATGAAAAAAGCCAATCATATGAAGGCTTTGAGCATCCATGGAGCGATCAAAAGAAAGTTTCCGAGTATTTAAATTCCGATTCAAATACTTCTGCAATTATTCTTGCAGCTGGACGTGGATCAAGAATGAAATCGTATTTGCCCAAGGTTCTTATAAAAATCTGCGGAAGACCAATGATTGCATATACTCTAGAAAACTTAAGACGAGCAGGAATATCAGATATTTCGGTTGTTGTAAGCTTCAGAAAGAATCTTGTAATTAAAGAGATTGGTGGAGCGGTTAAATTTGCCTACCAGAAAAACCCTAAAGGGGGAACCGCAGATGCCGCAAAAGCGGGTTTGGGACAGGTAAGTTCAAAATCAAATACTTTAGTTATCATGTACGGTGACGACAGCGCTTTCTATAAAGCCGAGACTGTTAAAAATATTTTGAATATTCATGAAGAAAGGGAAAGAAAACTGACATTTGTATCCTTGATGAAGGATGATCCAACGGGCTTAGGAAGGGTGGTAAGAGGTAAAAACGGACTTATTACAAATATAGTTGAGGAAAAAGATGCAACAGAAGCTGAGAAAAAAATAAAAGAGGTTAATGACGGACTTTACGTATTCGATAGAGCCTGGTTTGAAAAAAATATTGAGAAAGTTAAAAAGGGACCCCAAGGAGAATTCTATCTTGTTGATATTGTAAAACTAGCAATTGATCAGGGAGATCGGATGGCAACCTATACGCTTCCTAATGATGATGAGTGGCAGGGAGTTAATACCCCGGAGCAATTGGAAGAAGCTAATAGAAAGATGACAAAAAGGTTAATTATATGATGAAAGTCCACTTTACACCGAAGGTGAAGGTACACTTTATGGGCGTCGGAGGAAGCGGAATGGCAGGGATTTCTTTCCTTGCTTCTAAAATGGGTTATGAAGTTACCGGATGTGATTTAGAAAAAAGCACTGCATATTCGAGCCTTAGTTTCCATGGTCATTCTCCGGACCATCTAAAAGACGTTGATTTACTTGTTGTTACTCCTGCAGTTTATTTTCAAAAGATTAAAGATCCTGAACTTATAGAAGGGGAAAAAAGAAAAATAGTCTTAACTTGGCAGGAATTTCTAGGAAAGTACCTTCACAAAGGAAAGAAAGTAATTTGTATTGCGGGAACCCATGGTAAATCAACTACAACTGCCATGGTCGGAAAACTTTTGGAAGATGCGGGATTAGATCCTCTGGTTAACTTGGGGGCAAACTACAAAGATTGGAATGGCGGAGCAAGATATGGCAAGGGAGAGTATTTTGTAACCGAGGCGGACGAATTTTTTGATAATTTTTTAAATTACCATCCGGAAATAATAGTCTTGAATAAAGTTGAGTTTGACCATCCTGATTATTTCAAGGGAGAGAAACAAATGCTTGAAAGCTACGAGAAGTTTATTGGTAATTTAATAGGCGAAAAAATATTAATTACTACAAAAGATAGTTTAAATAAAAAATTCAATCTAAAAGTATTCGGGAAGCATAACCAACAAAACGCAAATATGGTTTATCTTTTAGGCAAAAAGCTGGGTATTAAGGAAGAAGTAATTATTAAATCTCTCGAGAGTTTCCCTGGAATAGAAAGAAGAATGGAATTAATTTCCGATAAAGCTGGAATTAAGGTATACGACGATTATGCGCATCACCCTACGGCAATTAAAGCAACACTTGATGCATTAAGTGAAAAATATTCTAAAGAAAGAATTTGGGCTGTCTATGAAGCCCATTCATATACAAGAACTAAGGCGCTTCTTTCAAAATATAAAGGAGTTTTTGATTCCGCAGATAAGGTTGTAATTGGTCCTATTTTTAAGGCAAGGGATAGTGAGAACTTTGGAATTTGCGAAGAATCTATTAAAGAGGCTTCAGAGCATAAAGATGCGATTTGTTTTAACGAAACTTCAAAAATGCTTAAGTTCTTAAAAGATAATTTAAAGTCAGGTGATACTGTTTTAGTTATGGGAGCTGGAAAAAGCTACCTATGGGCAAGAGAAATTGCGGGAGTTAAAAAAACAGAAAATAAAATAAAAGAAAATGTAAGTTTTAGGAATTTAACCACATTTAGAATAGGTGGACAAGCCAGATATTATGTTGAAGTTAATGGCGAGAAAGATATTTTGGAAATATCTAAATTTGCGAAAAAAAATAATTTAAAAATATTTATTCTAGGTGGAGGAAGCGATATTTTAATAAGTGATAAAGGGTTTGACGGAATTGTTGTTAAATATGTTGGTAAGGATATAAAACTTGAAGAAAACATAATTACTGCTGAGGCCGGTCTTTCTTGGGACGAACTGGTCAAATTTAGTGTTGATAATAATCTCCAGGGGCTTGAATGCATGTCGGGAATTCCCGGTACGGTTGGAGCTTCTCCTATTCAAAATATCGGAGCGTATGGCCAGGAGGTTAAGGATAACTTATTAAATTTAAGAGCATTTGAATTTAAATCAGGGAAGTTTATTAATTTTTCCGAGAAGGATTGCAAATTTGGATATAGGGAAAGCTTTTTTAAGAAATCCGAGAATTGGCAGAGATATTTGGTTATTTCAGTTTCCTTTAAATTAAATAAAGGTGCCGGCCCAAAAGTTGAATATGAATCATTAATAAACTATCTAAGTAAAAAGGGTATTATGCACCCTTCTGTAAATGATATTAGAGAAGTAGTTCTTAGATTAAGAAAAGAAAAACTGGAGGATCCTAAAGAGGTTGGAAATGCAGGGTCTTTCTTTAAAAATCCTATTGTTGAAGGACACAAAATTTCAGCAGGCGCACTTATAGATAAAGCTGGCTGGAAGGGAAAATCATATAAAGGCGCAGCGGTTTCAGATAAAAATGCACTAATTTTAATCAACAAATCTGGTGACGCAAGTTCGTTGGATGTTTTAGGGCTTTCTAAAAAGATAATAGAAGATGTAAAGAAAAAGTTTGGGGTCACCCTTGAACCAGAAGTTCAGTTTATAGGGTTTCAGAAAAAAGTTGCGATATTGGGCTATGGCCTTGAAGGAAAGGATGCTGAAAAGTATTTTAAGAGCCTTGGGGGTGACGTAACAATTCTCGATAAAAAGTTTGACGAGAATTATCTTAAAAACTTAAATGATTTTGACGTTATAGTTCGATCCCCGGGGGTGTATAGGTACCTTCCCGAAATTATTATGGCAGAGGGTAAGGGAGTTGAAATTACCTCAGCCTTAAAAATATTTTTTGATAATTGTCCTGCAAAAATAATTGGTGTAACGGGAACCAAAGGCAAAGGAACAACATCAACTTTAGTATATGATATTCTCAAAAACGCAAGTAAAGACGTTTATTTGGTTGGAAATATTGGGAAACCTTATTTGGGACTTTTACCAAAACTAACTAAAGATAGTTTTGTAGTAATGGAGTTATCTTCATTCCAATTAATTGACTTGGACAAAAGCCCTCATATTGCGGTTGTTCTAAATATCACTCTTGATCATATGGATTGGCATAAAAATAAAGAAGAATATGTAAATGCCAAGAAAAACATAGTTAGGTATCAAACCAAAAATGATTTCGCAGTTATTAATTCTGAGTACGATGTTTCTAAAAGTTTCTTAGAACTTACAAAAGCCAAAGTAGTCCTATTTGACAAAAGTAAATTAGAAAATATGTACAAACAGAATTTGCTCTTAAAAGGAGAGCACAATCTTGAAAATATTGCAGCAGCAGTTGCAGTTGCAAAAGCCTTAAGGGTTAAAGAAAATATTATTCTTAATACTGTCAGGTCATTTAAGGGGCTGGAACATAGACTAGAGCTTGTTAAAGAAGTTAAGGGGGTGACATTTTACAACGACTCGTTTGCGACCGGGCCTCAGCCAACAATCGCTGCCATAAAGTCATTTATGGTACCGGAAACGCTTATCTTAGGAGGAAGCGATAAAGGACTTAATTACGACGAATTAGGCAAGGTAATTGCAGAAACAAAAAATGTAAAAACAATTATTCTTATCGGTCAGATTGCCGGTATTATTAAAAAATCTATTTTAAAACACGATTTTAAGGGAGAGATTATTGATTTAGGTAAGACCGGTATGAAAGAAATTGTAAATAAAGCATTCGAAAATACACCACGCGGCGGGGTTGTGGTATTTTCCCCCTCAGCGGCTTCGTTCGATATGTTTGAAAACTATAAAGATAGAGGAAATCAATTTAAGGAAGCTGTCCAAAATCTATAATGGACAAGGAAAATAGACCAATAGGCGTATTTGACTCAGGCCTCGGTGGACTGACTGTAGTTAAAGAAATAATTAAACTTCTTCCTAATGAAGATATTATCTATCTTGGTGACACCGCAAGAGTTCCTTATGGGACAAGAAGTAATGAGATAATTAAAAAGTTTTCTGAGGAAGATGTCAACTTTCTTTTAAAGAAAAAAGTTAAATGTGTTATTATTGCCTGTAATACTTCATCCGCAGTTGCAGGCAAATTTCTTAAAAATAAGTTCTCCAAAGTTCCCATATTTGATGTTGTATCTCCAGTGTTGGAAAGTTTAAAGGGAAGTAAAAAGAAAATCGGAGTTATCGGGACAAGGGCAACAGTAAATTCCGGAGTTTATTCAAGGTTAAACAAAGTGGTTCAAATTCCCTGTCCATTATTTGTTCCTTTTATTGAGGAAGGAGAAATTAATGGAGAACTTATTGAGGGTTTAGTTAAAAAGTATATTGGAAATTTAAAAGTAGATATATTGGTTTTAGGTTGTACCCACTACCCAATTATTAAAGACATTATTAATAAAGTATTACCGAATGTAGAACTTGTTAATCCTGGAGTATTTATTGCCGGAAAGCTTAAAAATTACTTAATAAAAAATGGTTTAACAAATAACGAAACATCCAACAGGAAGGAAGACTATTATGTCACCGATTTGAATGAAAGATTCAAAAAGGTGGCCAGAATATTTTTGGGAGAGAATATTAATGTTAGAATTAAAAAAGTGAGCTTGGGATAATATGTATCAAAATTTGAAGAAACGTTTGTATTTTTTTGTTGCTGGTTATTTTCGGTTTTTAGCTTCAATTAGGCTTAGGATTTGGAAACCAAGAATTATTGTTATTACAGGCTCAAGCGGTAAAACTACACTTCTTCACCTTATTGAGTCTCAGTTGAACGAGAAAGCTAAATATACGCATGACGCCAATAGCTCCTTTGGAATCCCCTTTGACATCTTAGGGCTTCATAGAAAAACCTTACTTTTATATGAATGGCCAGTTCTTTTTTTGTTGGCCCCGATACGAGTTTTTTGTAGACTACCAAAACAGAGGTTGTATATTGTTGAAGCGGACTGCGATAGGCCTCACGAGGGAAAATTTTTATCTGAGTTCTTAAAACCTGAAGTAACGCTATGGACAAATGTTTCAAGAACACACAGTGTGAATTTTGAGAAGGAAGTTTATAATGGGGAATTCAAAACTGTCGATGAGGCAATTGCATATGAATTCGGCTATTATGCACAAAATACTGAAAAATTAGTTATCGTTGGCGATAGTTCTGAGAATTTAGACAATCAACTTTCAAGGGTAAAGTGTATTTTTGAAAATATTTCAGGTCACGGTGGCAAAATTGACTATTCGGTTAGTGTAATTGGCAGCGTTTTTGTTATAAATGGCGAAAAATATGTTTTTAGGTATTTACTTCCTAAAAAAACTTCGACATTGATTCTAATGTGCTCATCCTTAATGAAGTATCTTAATGAAGAATTCGATGGTAGCTTTGTCAGTTTCCAATTGGTCCCCGGAAGAAGCTCGGTTTTTGAAGGGATTAAAAATACGACTCTTGTTGATAGTTCATATAATGCGAATCTCGATTCGATGACTGAAGTAATTAACATGTTTTCCAAAATAGAAGCAAAAGAAAAGTGGGTAGTTTTGGGGGATATGATTGAACAAGGCAGTCAAGAAGAAGAAGAACATAAGAAACTTGCAATGTTTATTTTAAAATGCAACTTTGAAAAGATAATATTGATGGGTCCGAGAATATCAAAATATACAAAACCAATTCTTTTTGGGAAAAATACAAATGTAGTGAGTTTTACTCACCCTAAGGAAGTATTAAATTATTTAGAAAGTAATATTAAAGGCGGAGAAGTGATACTTTTCAAAGGGGCAAGATTTTTAGAAGGGGTAATTGAGCATTTGCTTAAAAATGCAAAAGATATTAAAAAATTGGCAAGGCGCGAGAGTGTTTGGCAAATAAGGAGGGAAAAATGGGGACTCTAAAGAAGATTGTTATTCTTCATGGTTGGACTTATTCATTACACAAATGGGTAAGGTTTGAAGATCTACTTAAGAAAAATGGATTTGAAGTTGAATTAACTAAAATTCCAGGCTTGACTAAAGAAAGCAGTGAATCCTGGAATTTGGATAAGTACGCTAATTGGCTAAATGAATTGCTTGAAAAACATGATGACAAAGTCATTTTGCTGGGCCATTCAAACGGCGGAAGAATTGCGATTAATTATGCAGTTAAATATCCGGACAAACTTGAAAAGCTTATTCTAATAGACAGCGCAGGTATCTTTCATAATGAATTTCCAACTAGATTAAAAAGAATAGTATTTAAAGAAATATCCAAGATCGGTAAAAAATTTACGAGATCGAATATTTGGCGGAAGGTATTATATAAATTTGCAAGAGAAGGAGATTATGAAAATGCGAATGAAAATATGAAGAAAACAATGACGGATCTTATTTATACTGACCTTACTCCGGTTCTTGGAGAAGTTAAGACGCCAACTTTAATTATCTGGGGTGAGAATGACCACGTGACCTCAGTTAAGGACGCTTACTTGATGAATAAGTTAATAAGCGGATCAAAACTTCATGTTGTCAAGGGCGCAAAGCATTCCCCCTTCTTTACTAATTCCGATGAGGTAGTAGAAATTATTAAAAATGATATTTAATTCACTAGGATCAAATTATACTTTTAAATTTGCTTTAAACGCTTTGGTCGCTGTCGGTAATGACGGCGACAACGAAGAATTGAAAGCCTATCTAGAAAAAAGGTACCAGGGAAATGCCATTCTTCTTTATAAGGGCAGGGAAGCAATTAAATTAGCTCTCAAGCTATTAAATATGCCTCGTAATTCAAGGGTTGGAATAACCGGCCTTACTTGTTATGCAGTTTACCAAGCCGTAAAGGAAGTGGGATTAAAACCCGTGTATTTGAATATTAACGAAAGTCTAAATTTTTCAGCAGATAAAGTTGGTGACCTTAAAGTGCTGATAGTTCAAAATACACTCGGAAATCCCTGCGACGTTCAAAGTATTCATAAAATATGCAAAGAGAAAAACATCGTTTTAATAGAAGATCTGGCCCACAGTATTGGGACTATTTATAAAAATGGTAAAGAGGCAGGAATGGTAGGCGATTTTACGGCACTTTCCTTCAGTCAGGATAAGGCAGTTGATGCGATTTCGGGTGGGGCACTAATTATTAGAAATCGGAGGTATTTAGATTCGAATTTAGGACAACTGAAAAATGTAAGTTTGGCTACTCGGCTAAAAGACAGGTTCTATCCCGTCTTAACGTTCAAAATCAGGAATTTGTATCCCTACGGTTTAGGAAAACCTTTTCATTTTCTATTAAAAAATCTAAATCTTTTACCTAGGCCTGTTGAGACTGACAAAAGTATTGTCTTTCATGCCATGTCCAATTGGCATGCGAAACTTGCCATAAGTTCGTTTAAAGAATTCGATAGTCTCCTTAAGCACAGGAGAGAAATTGCTTCGGTGTACGTGAGTAATTTGGATGAAAAAATACAATCCAGAGATTACGTAGATAATATTAATCTGTCTAGCTGCCTGAGATTTCCAATCTTTATTGAAAAAAGGCAAGGCTTGGTCAATTATTTAAAAGAAATGGGTATTTTTGTTTCGGATGTTTGGTATGATGCTCCAATTGCACCGGAAAAACTTTTGTTGAAAACGGATTACAATGGGGAATGTCCTTTTTCGGAAAAAGTCTCAAAGAATATCCTAAATCTTCCTACGCATATTAATATTTCCCGCGAGGGTGCGGAGTTTATTTCCAAAGAAATCAACAAATGGTTAAATACGAAGTAGAGAATATTACAGATAAAAATGTTTGGGAAAAGTTTATTCAATCAAATGCTCCCAAAACTTTTCTTCAGTCGTGGGCGTGGGGAGAAACTAATGAAAAAGAAGGTGCCAGAATATTCAGATTGGGATTTAAGAAAGACGGTAAATTAGCCGGAGCGTGTTTAATTATTAAAGAAAATGCAAGAAGAGGCCCCCATTTTATTATTCCGGCAGGTCCAATCTTAAACTGGAATGATACAAAATTAGCAGCGTATTATATTTCGGTTTTGAAAGATTTAGCAAGAAAGGAAAGTGTTTGGTTTGTCAGAATAAGACCGGAGATTTTAGATACTTTGGAAAATAGAAATCTTTTTAAGAAATTGGGGGGGGTTTATGCTCCGATGCATCTTCATGCCGAAAATACCTGGGTGCTGGATATTGCTCCAGACGAGGAGGCACTTTTAGCCAACATGAGAAAGTCAACAAGATATTTGATTAAAAAAAGCTTAATCCAGAATTTAAATTTGGAGATAACTAATGATACAAAATCAGCCGAAATACTCTTTAAGCTTCAGAAGGAGACGACCAAAAGACATGGCTTTGTGGGTTTTCCCGAATCATTATTTAAGGCAGAAATTGAATCATTTACGAAAGATAAAAGCGCCTCGGTTTTTATTTGTAAGATAAAGAAAATACCGCTTGCCTGCGCAATTATTATTTTTTATGGAGATACAGCTTATTATCACTTCAGTGCATCAACTATGAAATATCCCAAAATTCAGTCTTCTTACTTTTTACAATGGGAAATTATTAGGGAGGCTAAAAAAAGAGGAATAAAATATTATAACTTCTGGGGTATAGCCCCTGAAGGCGTTTCAAATCACAGATTTGCCGGGGTAACTTTGTTTAAAACTGGATTTGGGGGAGAAAGGGTTGATTGGCTTCATGCCCACGATTTTCCCATATCGCCTCTTTATTGGCTAACTTATATATTCGAAACTGCTAGAAGGATATTTAGGAGATTGTAATATAATAATAATTATCTTATGGAAGCAGCAAGATTCATGCCTCTTATTTTGGGACTAATTATCTTTTCTTTTTTAGTTACTTCCATTTTTGTTGTTCCTTTTATTAATCTTCTATATAAATATAAGCTTACAAGAAGGAAAGAAGCTCCTAAAAACGGCAAGGTTCCTCTTTTTGACAAACTGCATGACATAAAAGCAGGAACTCCCGTAGGGGGAGGCGTACTTCTCATTGTAATTGTTTGCGTTCTTTTTGCCATACTTTTTCCTATTTCTTCAAAGATGGGGGTATTTATTCAAACAGCATATAAGCTGAAAGAAGAACTATTCATAATTTTCTTTACTTTTATTTCGTTCGGAATTTTGGGGGCGATTGATGATTTAATAAAAACGTTTGGACGCCCCACTCGAGGAGTTTTAGGCCTTGCCTTTGGTTTGACGAGAAAACAAAAGTTCATTCTTCAATGGATATTGGGTTTTATTATTGGATATTTAATTTACAGAAATCTTGGAGTTCATATTCTTCACATCCCCCTTTTTGGGAAACTTATTGATTTAGGTATTTGGTACGTTCCTTTTGCAGCTTTTGTTATAGTTTCATTTACCAACGCATTTAATATTACAGATGGTTTAGACGGCCTTTCCTGCGGACTTTTAATGATCTGTCTTTTTGTTTTTATAGTAATTGCGGGAAGTATGCTAGATACCCCTCTTTCAATGTTTATAGCCCTTTGGCTTGGAGCATTAATTGCGTACCTTTACTTTAATGTTTACCCTGCAAGACTTTTTCTCGGAGATGGAGGGGCACTGGCTTTTGGGGCAATGCTTGCAGTAATAGGGCTTTTAACAGGGAAGATCATTGCGGTTGTTGTAATAGGTGGAATATTTGTCATTGAAATTGCTTCATCGGCTGTACAAATTATAGGAAGGAAGCTATTTAAAAGAGGAATCTTCCCTCTTGCTCCAATCCATCATACATTTTTAGCAATTGGTTGGGAGGAGCCGAAGATTGTTATGCGTGCCTGGCTTGCAGGAGTAATCTTTGCCATCTTCGGGCTTTGGCTAACCACAATTTAACCTGTACTCTAAGGAGTGTGCTATTTTACCTCTTTCAAATTTATAATAACGAGTCTTTGTCAGCTTGAGTCATAACCACTCTTTTTAAAATCAGTTTAGAATTATTCTCTGGATCTGGGTCGACAATTGTTTTTGAACGAAGATGAAATGCAGACTCAGTTAGTAAGAGAAACGTGCATTTCAGCTGCTGGATAGGAGTGAACTTACTTTCGTTATGTGTTTCTATCATTGGCCCCATTCTAATACATTTGTCAATGAAATTATAGATTATAATTAGTTTGTGAAAAGGTTGGGTTTAAGAAACCAGAAGCAGAAAATAGACAAGAAACTTTTTATTGCAACTGTTCTTCTGGTTATTATCGGCCTTATTGCTGTTTTAGATGCCTCAGCCCCCCAAGCCATAAATGTCTTCGGAGATAAATTTCATCTTTTTAAAAACCAGCTTATTTGGAGTTTTGTAGGGTTCGTAGCTTTACTTATTTCTTCCAAGATTAATTACAAATTTTGGGAGAAACTTGCAACTCCTCTTTTTTTCTTTGTATTAGTTTCTTTAATTTTAGTTTTAATTCCTGGACTTGGGGTAAAGCTTCTTGGGGCAAGGCGCTGGATATCGGTGGGCCCTATATTTTTCCAGCCTTCCGAACTTGCAAAATTTGGTTTGATTCTTTTTTTAGCAAAGCTAATGTCTAAGAAAAAAGCCTCAATTACCTATTTTCTTCCTTTGGCTTTAGTTTCATTTCTAATCATGCTTGAGCCGGATTTGGGAACAACCATGATAATTGTATTAAGCTCGGCTATTCAAATTTTTGCATCCCAAATAAATTTATTGCAATATAGCGGTGTTGGAATTTTGGGAGGTTTAATTGTTTTTCTTCTTGTAATTATTTCACCTTATAGGAAAGATAGACTTCTTACATTTTTAGAACAAAGCTCCGATCCTTTAGGCAAGTCGTACCATATAAGACAAATTCTTTTAGGTTTAGGCTCCGGAGGCTTATTTGGTCTTGGACTTGGTGCATCAAAGCAGAAATTTCTTTTTTTGCCTGAGGCTTCAACAGACTCAATCTTTGCGGTTGTTGCCGAAGAAGTCGGGTTTATTGGAGCTTTAGCTTTAATTTCCCTCTTCGGCTTTTACGTTTTCAGGGCTTTAAGAATTTCAAAACATGCTCCGGATGATTTTTCTAGATATTTAGCTTTGGGAATTGCTTCCTGGATTGGAATTCAAGTTGTTTTAAACATTGCCTCAATGACCGCACTTGTTCCATTAACAGGAATTCCCCTTCCTTTTATTTCGTACGGAGGCTCTTCTCTCATTATGATTATGTTTGCAACTGGTATACTTCTTAATATATCTAGGTATGTAACTTATGGGAGAATTAAAAAGTAAAAAAGTTCTATTAACTGGAGGGCATGCCGCAACAACGGCAATTTCAGTGATAGAGGAACTTATTAGAAAGTATGGCAAGGATGGTATTGATGTAGCCTGGATTGGACCGAGATTTGCCTTGGAAGGAAAAAGGGTTGACGGACTTGAACTTAAAGTATTTCCTGAAATTGGTGTCAAAACTTACCCTTTAAATGCAGGCAGGCTTCAGAGAAAGTTTACCCGCTATACGATACCATCGCTTTTAAAGCTTCCCATAGGCTTCATCCAGGCTATTTATTACATTTTAAAGATAAAACCCGATGTGACCTTGTCTTTTGGAGGTTTTGCTGCCTTTCCTGTTGTATTTGCTTCATGGCTTTTTGGAATCCCCGTTTTAGTTCATGAGCAAACTCCTTCGGTGGGTCTTGCGAATAAACTCTCATCGCGCTTTGCTAAAGAAATTCTTTTGGCAAGAGAGGGAAGCACAAAACATTTTGGAGACAAAAAGCACGAAGTTGTTGGAAATCCTGTTATGACTCAAATTTGTGATGTTGAGCCAAAGATTAAAATAGGCAACCCCCCAGTTATTTTTGTAATGGGTGGGTCCCGTGGTTCGGAAAGAATAAATGACGCTCTATTTTCGGTTCTTCCCAAACTTTTAATAAAATATCAAGTAATTCACCTAACGGGAGAATCTGATTGTAAAAGATTTGAGGGAGTTGGAAGTAAAAACTACAAATGTTTTTCTTTTGTTTCCCCGATGGAAATAGATAATCTTTACAGAGAATGCGATATTGTTGTTTCCCGAAGCGGAGCAAACACTGTGGCGGAGTTAATGATTGTTAAACGCCCCGCAATTCTAATTCCCATCCCATGGTCGCATTTAAATGAACAGGAAGAAAATGCCAAATTGGCTGAAAGTTTTGGTCTTGGTAAGATTTTAAAACAGGAAGACCTTTCTGGAGAAAGGTTATTTTCTGAAATTGAAAAAATAATTAAAGATTGGGATGAAATTGTTTCAGAAATTAAATCAAAACATTCAAATGATATTTCTGCCTCGTCCAAAGTTGTAGATATTCTAGCTAAATACTTAAATTAAGTTAATGACTGTCAATCTTCCCTTATCAGTAATTAGTTAGGCTAGCCATTCTTTTTAGATTTCTTACTGGTGCCCCCTCCATATGCCCTTTTTCCGCCATGGCGAGTTACAAACGGTTCAATTGCAGGTTCATCTAATAGCGGAATTACCCTGTCATATCTTTGACGTTTGCCATGTACATCGTAAGCTGTAGTGGCATTGTGTGTCACGTCAGCTCCCAAAGTTTCCCCAACCTTGTGTCCAGTACCTTTCGGTACCAATATAGCTATTTTAGCCAGTCTATTTTCCAAGCCCATAGCGCGAAATTTTATCAGGTTTAAAGCTGAAGTCAATAATATGCATGAAAGCCTGATGCTATAATCCAATTAGAGTGAAATATATACGTTTTGGAATCTACATTCTTCTTGGCTTCTTTTTACTTTTTCCTTTTTTGATTCTTCCCAGAATTCTTAAAGTTAAGGCGGTTGAATGCTATAACCAATACGGTTTATGCTCTGGTGACTTCATAACAAAAGTAAATTCTGCGTTAGGTAAAAGTATTAATGATGCCAAGAAGAAAGTTATAGAGGAATTTAAAAGTACAAAATTTATTGACAGTTATTCTTTTAGATTTAAGCTCCCCGCAACGTTAAGAGTGGATATACTTCTTAAAAAACCAAAATACGCACTTCTTGATAAAAATACAAACGAGATAGCTGTTTTAGACAATAAAGGAATGGTACTTGAAAAAACAGATAAGACAAATCTTCCTTTTGTTGTAACTAGCGATAGTCTTCCTAATGTTGGGGAGAGTATCGATGATAAAAAGAGATTTTCTTTAGAACTTATCTATGCCATTTATTATTTATATCAGGTGAAAAGCGGAGAAATTGTTAACGATAGCTTAGAAGTAATAATTCCAGAAACAGGGAAAGTTATTTTTCCTTTAGAAGGAGAAAGAGATATACTTCTGGGAAGCATGAAATTAATTCTTTCCCGATTGAATCAAGAGGGGAATTCTCCTAAAATAGGAAAAGTTAAAGAAATTGATCTAAGATACAAAAATCCGGTTATCAGATATGACTAAAGCAAAAATTATTTCAGGTATAGAATTAGGTTCTTCAAAAATTACGACAATTGTTGCCCAGGTTTCAGAGGATGATGCTTTAATGGAAAAATCTGTAAATGTTGTCGGAGTTGCAACTGCGCCGTCTAAAGGAATTAAAAAGGGGCAAATTGTAAATATTGAAGAAGCAGTTGAAGCGACGATTGCCTCTGTTGAGGCGGCCGAGAGAATGGCTGGGTATAATTTAAATTCTGCATTCATTTCATTGGGTGGGGCACACATTCATTCGCAAAATTCCCACGGGGTGGTTGCAGTATCTGACCCAAATGGAGAAATTGCAGAAAGTGATGTGGAAAGGGTAATTGATGCAGCAAGGGCCATATCCATTCCTCAATCCCGCGAAGTAATTCATATAATCCCAAGGGAATATGCCGTTGACGGGGAATTTGGTGTCAAGGATCCCATTGGAATGAGTGGAGTTAGGCTTGAAGTTGACACACACATAATAACGGCATCAGACGCCGCAATGAAAAACTTAAGGAAGGCCGTTAAGGAGGTGGGAATTGAGGTTAATGGTTTTGTTTTCTCGGGTCTTGCATCAAGTGAGTCAGTCTTAAGCCCAACCGAAAAAGAACTTGGCTGTGTACTTGTTGATATCGGGGGCGGAACAACATCTTTGTGTGTTTTCATTGATGGAGCCCCGATTTATTCTTCTGTAATTCCAATTGGCGCAAAAAATGTAACCAACGATTTAGCAATTGGCTTAAGAGTATCTTTGGAGGCTGCCGAAAAAATTAAACTTCTTCTTTCGGATGATAAAAAAATAAAGAAAGAGGAGGGAGATGAACTTGATCTTGCAGAACTTGGTTTGGGAGATATTAAAAAGATTTCTAAAAAAACTTTAGTGGAAGGAATTATTAAGCCAAGATTAAATGAGATATTTTCAATGGTAAAACTAGAACTTGATAGAGAAGGACTGGGAAATAGAGTTCCCTCAGGAGTTGTGGTGACTGGAGGAGGAGCATCAACCGTAGGAATTTTAGAGTCAGCTAAAAGGATTACCCTTCTTTCAGCAAGGATTGGAAAACCTCTTGATTTAACCGGTTTAATAGATGATATTATTGAGCCATCGTATGCAACGGTCGCAGGACTTGCCCTTTATGGAGCAAGAGCTTCGCTTCAGGAACCCTTGACAACATTCGCAAAAAGGATAAAACTACCAACCAAAGGGATGCTGGGTAGGTTTTTTGGCGTTATTAAGGATCTTCTGCCGTAAAACAGCTATAGTCTTGAGTTTTAGTCCTGTCCAATATACAATCTGTCCACTTAATATTTTTTATATATGGCACTTGTTAAACCGGATAGCGCAAGAATAGCAAAGATTAAAGTTGTTGGTGTAGGTGGAGGCGGAGGAAACGCCATTTCCTCAATGATTGAAAATAGTGTTATTGCGGGAGTTGAATTTATTGCAGTTAATACAGATGCTCAAGTTCTTCTAAATAGTAAAGCTCCGACAAAAATTCAAATAGGTGAAAAGTTAACAAAAGGCCTGGGTGTTGGAGGAAACCCAGAAATTGGTGCACAAGCTGCCGAAGAGTCAGCAGAAAAGATTAAAGAATTATTCATAGATACCGATATGGTTTTTGTCACAGCAGGAATGGGTGGAGGAACGGGAACCGGGGCAGCCCCCGTTATTGCCAAACTTGCCAAAGATGCAGGAGCTTTAACAGTTGCAATTGTCACGAAGCCTTTTGCATTTGAAGGCACAAGAAGGCAGGTCGTTGCCGAAGAGGGTATAGAAAAGATAACAGATGTTGTTGATACATTGATTGTTATTCCAAACCAGAGACTAATGGATGTTATTGATAGAAAAATGACCCTATTAGAAGCATTTAAGGTAGTTGATGGGGTTTTGGGCCAAGCTGTTCATGGAATCGCGGAAATTATTACTACACCGGGTCTTGTTAATGTCGATTTTGCAGATGTCAAAACAATTATGGCAAATGCAGGAACGGCCTTGCTTGGTATCGGAACAGGTGTTGGGGAAAACAGGGCCCAGATGGCAGCAAGGGCGGCAATATCTTCGCCTCTTCTTGATATATCAATAGAGGGAGCAAGGGGAGTTCTATTCAATATTGCAGGAGGAGCTGATCTTACTATGTTTGAGGTAGATGAGGCAGCAAAGATTATTTCATCGGCAGCGGACACCGATGCTAACATAATCTTCGGAGCAGTTGTTAAGGAAGATCTTGTTGATCAGGTAAGAATTACGGTTATTGCAACAGGCTTTGACCAAACAAGGTCCCGCATAGCCCAAATGACCAAAGGTCCCATTCCTCCGATACAGGGAGTCGTAAGCGAAAAACCACAAAGAGAAGAGATAAAGATGGAAGAAAACAAAGATGAACAAGAAACACCAGAAGAAAGACAAACAGATGAAGATCCATTTGGAGAAAAGTTTGAAATCCCCGCATTTTTGCGTAAAATACATTGAGTCTTATAATTATATGAAACTAGGAAAAAATATCTGTAAACGGGTAGCAGATTATGTTCGTGAAGAAGTGGCAGGTCAGCTTGCTTTGAGTGGTCATGTAGATCCTCAGGATGTGAGAATTTGGAGTCAAATTGTTCGAAATGACGATGAAACACATCAGGATTTGGATCCTAGTTGTAGTTTAGGAGGTGGTCAAGCAGTTGAGAGGCATTGATAGTTAAACTTTATTTTCTCAAAAATGTTCAACATTAGCTGATATAATCAGTTAATGTACAAATTATCCCCTTCAGATTTTGCTTATCTGTATGAAGAGTGCAAGCTTTGCTACTACTTAAAAATTAAACATGGAATATATCAGCCATCAATGCCAATGCCAGGAGTTTTTTCCGCAATAAATACCAGACTTCAAAGTACATTGGTTGGAGAAGATTTGGGTATTATGGCTGAAGGCTTACCTGAAGGTAAAGTAATTGCCCAAGAAGGCTGGGTTGATTCAAAAGTCATTGATGGAACTAACGCTTATATTAAAGGCAAATACGATTTATTACTTGAAAAACCTGATAAAACACATCTGCTTATTGATTTAAAGATAAGCCAACCACATGATGATAAAATTGAAAAGTATAAAACCCAGCTTAATGCCTACAAGTTTGCACTTGAAAATCCTAAATATGGGAAGGCATATAAAATCACAAAGCTTGGTCTGCTTATTTTCTATCCTGAAAGTGTTTCATTTAAGGATGGTGAAGCCCTTCTTCATTTTCCTCCTAAATGGCTGGAAGTTCCTCTTGATCAAAAAGGGTTTGTGAAATTTATCAAAGAGGTAGATAAACTCCTTTCAGGAGATGCACCAGAAGAAAGCAAATCTTGTAAATGGTGTCAGTATAGGCATGTAGGTGAAACTCTTTCCCATCTAAAGGAAGAACCTGTTCAAGACGAGATCCCGTTTTAATTAAATTTGTAGTAAAATTGCTTCAGGATGAATAAAAACTATTTTGATTCTGTTGATCCAAAGCCTGATTTTCCAAAGATGGAAAAAGATATTCTGGATGCGTGGTACAAAGATGGAGTTGTTGAGAAATACTTAAATAAAAATAAAAATTCTGATAAATACTTCTCGTTTTTAGATGGTCCTATTACTGCAAATAATCCCATGGGGGTTCATCATGCGTGGGGAAGAACATATAAAGACCTTTGGCAGAGGTATAAAAACATGCAAGGATTCAAAGAAAGATTCCAGAATGGTTTTGATTGTCAGGGTCTTTGGGTTGAAGTCGAGGTAGAAAAAGAATTGGGTCTTAAAAACAAAAAAGATATTGAGAATTTAGTACCTAATGATAAAAAGGCCTCAATTGATAAATTTGTTGAACTCTGTAAGGAAAGAGTTAAAAAATATTCTGGCGTTCAGACTGAACAATCAAAAAGACTTGGTTATTTTATGGATTGGGATAACTCATACTTCACAATGAGTGAAGAAAATAACTACATGATTTGGCATTTCCTTAAAAAATGTAGTGATATGGGACTTATTTATAAAGGCCACGATGTGGTTGCTTGGTGCCCGAGATGCGAAACTGCAATTTCTCAACATGAGATGTTAACAGAAGATTACAAAGAAATAACCCATGACTCTATATTTATTGAATATCCCCTTACAGAAAGAAAAAATACTTATTTACTAGCCTGGACTACAACTCCATGGACGCTTCCTGGAAATGTTGCAGTTGCTGTTGATCCAAAGAAGGATTATGTGGAAGCAGAAGGTGAAGTTTTTGGAAATATATACATTTTAATTAAAGAGGCGGCCCAAAGACTTAAATTAAACATTAAAAAGACATTTAAGGGAGAGGAACTTGTTGGCCTAGAATATAGTTCTCCTTTTGATGATCTTCCCAGGGTTAAAAAGGTGTTAGGAGAGTATGAACATAGGGTAATTGCCACAGATTCTCTAATTCTCCCCGTTTCAGTGGACGAGGGCACAGGCTTAATACATGTTGCCCCAGGTCAAGGTTCTGAAGATTATCAACTTGGTAAAAAAGAAAAACTCCCTGTAATTGAACTTATTGACGATGAAGCGTATTACCTTGATGGGATGGATGAATTTTCTGGCCAAAGTGCTAAAAAACATCCAGAAATTATTATTGACTATTTAAAGGCTAAAAACTCTCTTTTTGATACCCAGAAATATACTCATAGGTACCCTGCCTGCTGGAGATGTAAAACAGAACTTGTCTGGAAGGTGACTGATGAATGGTATATCGCAATGGACAAGGGAAACCCTTCCTTAAGAGAAAAGATGGTTGAGGTTACCAAGAAAATAAACTGGCTTCCTTCATTTGGTCTAGAAAGGGAACTTGACTGGCTTAAAAATATGCATGATTGGCTTATTTCAAAGAAAAACAGGTATTGGGGACTTGCTCTTCCCATATGGGAATGTCCAAAGTGTAAAAACTATGAAGTTTTGGGTTCCTTTGATGAGTTAAAGGAAAAAGCCACAGAAGGATGGAATAAGTTTGAAGGACATTCTCCGCATAAACCCTGGATTGATGAAGTTAGGGTAATATGTTCAAAATGCGGAGAAGTTGTTTCCCGTATAGACGATGTAGGTAATCCCTGGCTTGATGCCGGAATTGTTACCTATTCGACAATATCAAAAAACAATAAATCGGAGCCTCTTTATTTATCAAACAAAAAAGAATGGAAAAAGTGGGCTCCTGCCGATTTTATTACCGAAAGTTTTCCCGGGCAGTTTAAAAACTGGTTTTATTCATTAATTGCAATGAGTGCAGTTTTAGAAAATCTAGAACCTTTTAAAAACGTGTTGGGATTTGGAACTTTGTCAGGGGAAGATGGAAGACCAATGCATAAAAGTTGGGGAAATTCAATTGAGTTTAATGAAGGGGCTGACAGGATAGGAGTGGACGTCATGCGCTGGATGTATGCAAGGGCAAACCCCTCTGAGAATATGCTTTTTGGTTATAAAGTCGCAGATGAGGTAAGAAGAAGATTCCATCTAAAGCTTTGGAATATCTATAACTTCTTTGTGACCTATGCTAATTTAGATGAATGGAAGCCTGAAAAAAATAAACAAAGAGATGATAGAAGTGTCTTAGATAAATGGATTCTTGCAAGACTTAATCAAACAAATGCTTTGGTTACTCAAAGTCTTGATAGGTTCGATGCATTTTCCGCTTCAGACCAAATTGATAGATTTGTAGATGATTTATCGCTTTGGTATATTAGAAGATCTCGTGATAGGGTTGGCCCAGGAGGAGATAGTCAGAAAGACAAAAACAATTTTTACCAAACAACTTATGAAGTTTTAGTTACACTATCAAAACTTCTTGCTCCGTTTACGCCATTTTTGTCGGAAATAATATATAAAAATCTTACCAAAGAAGAATCTGTACATCTGGCGAGTTGGCCAGAGGCTAATAATACGTCTAATGAAAATCTAAAACTTATTTCTTCAATGACTGAGTTGAGGGGAATTGTGGAAAAGGTACATGCAGAAAGAAAGTTGAAAGTAGTCCCCGTGAGGCAGCCTTTGCTAAAAGTAGAAGTCTACGGAGAGAAAAAAGAGGACTTTGGCAAGGATATTTTACAAATTGCCAAAGATGAACTAAATGTAAAGGAAATACGATTTCTTGAAGGCAAAGATAAGGTAATACTGGATACGGCTATAACGCCGGAACTTGAAAAAGAATCTAAAGCAAGGGATCTTATGAGAAAAATTCAAGAAGAAAGAAAGAATATGGGTCTTAATTTAACTCAAAAGGTGGATGTTACGAATAAGTGGATTCCCAAGGATGCAAAACTAAAAGACTGGCTATTGAAGAAGGCTCAGATAGGAAGTATTTCCTTGGGAGAATTCAATGTTCAAAAAATCTAGATTTGATCCCTATTTTATTTGTGCAGTTGTTTTTTTAATAGCAATATCTCTAGTTATTTTAAGATCGGTTTATCCTTCAATATTTCCTGGGTATTTTCTATTAAGTATTCTTGGAGCCGTCCTTTTTTTCATATTTTCGTACATAGATTTTGACATAATCTCCCTTTTTTCAAAGCATTTTTATATAGGAAGCATAATTTTACTTCTTTTGACTTTAATTATCGGTGGCGTAACAAGGGGCGTTGTCAGGTGGATTTCATTAGGATCATTAACTTTACAGGCCGCAGAAATTACAAAACCGTTTCTTTTAGTCTTTTTTGCAAACTACCTATACAAAGAAAGACTAAATTCAAAAGGTATAGTTAAAACAATCCTTCTGATGGCTATTCCTGTTTTTTTAATATTTATCCAGCCTTCGTTGGGAGTTTCCTTTCTTCTTGCCTTAGGTTTTGTTGGGATACTTCTTGCTTCGGAAATAAAAAAGATTAATTTTCTTTATTTAGGAGTTTCAGCTTTAGTTATAATTCCTCTTACCTTTAGTCTTCTTGCCCCATATCAAAAATCAAGAATAGAATCATTTATCAATCCATACTCTGACCCCATGGGTGCTGGTTACAATAGCATCCAGTCTCAAATTGCGGTAGGAGATGGGGGAATATTTGGTAGGGGACTTGGAAAAGGGATTCAGACACAGCTTTCGTTCCTTCCCGAAAAACAAACAGATTTTATTTTTGCGGCAATATCTGAGGAGCTTGGATTTTTAGGGGCTGGGCTTACCTTAATTGCATTCTTCATACTTTCTTGGAGAATCACAGCTTATATGGGAAATGCTGTTAACCCGCAGGCAAGAGCATACCTTGCAGGAGTTTTTACCATGCTTCTCTCCCAATCAGTAATCCATATAGGAATGAATATGGGTCTTTTACCCATTACAGGAATTCCCCTTCCTCTTGTTTCCGCAGGAGGATCATCATTTGTATCTACAATGATTGCTTTAGGTATTGCTCTTGGAGCCAGAAAACGTTAGATGCTATAATCCTTACTCAACTCCTGCTCTAAGTTTATATGTCAGAAAGAGAGCCTAATTACGAAAGTGCTGACCCATATAGTGGTGTTAATTTTGTAGTTTATGATGCCTCTGATTTTTACCCAAGGGGTTCCCTTAGGCCGAGATCTAAAATAAACCCTCCTTATCAAATCTCAAAAGTGCCGAGTAATTTAGGATCTATAAAAGATATTTTAGATTGTGTTTCGGAAATCAATCCGCAGAGCGGCATTAAAAGGGCAGTTGAACGCTTGATAGATCGGAGCTCAGATGAAAATGGCTTAAATACAAAAAAAAGAGTAGAACCAGAAAAAGTGTGCAAGATGATTAATTTGAATTTATTGAGGGATGAATTTAAATCCGAAACCGCGAATACAAATAATGGTGATATTTTTAAAAGAGGAGACAAAATAGTTATCATATGGCCCAATGACATTAGTTATTATTTGATAGTTGATCTCAAACGGGGTGAACTGAGATACATTTGGGGAGAATTGGAAGATGATAAAATTACTAAAAGGTATTCAAATGAGAAGAATAAACAAAGAAAAATACCCAGGAGATCCAAAGATGATTCTCGTGTTGAGTTAGAAAAACCGTTTGAAAGCATAGACCTTAAACAGCCTTTTCTTCGTGAGGCTCAAGATGAAGGAAAAAGAGGAACCTATCCTCGAGAAACTCAGAATTTTTTTAACCGAATGCGGCAGGCGGATTTAGAGGTAGAAAACTTACTGATAAATAATATGAACCATGTAGTGCCTGTTTCTGAATCATTAAAAAGGTTGGCAAGAAGGAAGGGGAGACAATATGTAAGAGGGCTTTTAGCAGAAATTAGGAAAGGAGGCGGGGATAATATTATTGGTGAACTAAGGATAGACATGCTTTATGAGAACAAGTGGAATGGAAGGAAAGGAATCATCGATAGAAAAGACACTCTGCTGACCCTGAATTTACTCTTGGTAGCCGAAAAATACTATCTAAATGCAATATTAGATTTTCCTTGGAATAAAGTTGGACCTGAACCATTTGATGCGCTAGTAGATGTTTTTTGGTTTAGATTTGATTTTGCCGAACTTCAAAATGAGTGGAAATTTAGAGTTGAAAGGATCAAGAATATTCGTGGCAGTGTCTATGCACATGCACAAGCTGAACGTATTCTTGAATGGGTCTGGAAAAATAAAGGATATACGTTTGCACATTTAAAAGAGCTTAGGGAATCAAATATAAGATATAAAGCCAAACGTGTTGCGAAGGATATGGGACCTTTATATAAATTTGTAGATGAAGAAAGGCTAAAACACGAAATAATTAATGCTTCAATAAGATCAAGACCATCAGGATTAACTTTACTTCTATGGAAAACTCTAAAATGGGCATCACCGTCAGAATGGAAAGCTGGACATATGATGACCACCTCGGATTTTCGTTACGAAGATCCGGAAACATGGGATGAACACTTTCCTGATCCTTATTGGGTTACACATGGCGATTTGCAGGGCAGACTTGTTCTGGCTGGGGAGACTTTATCTCAACCACTTGCCCATTTGTGGGCAGATGGAAGTGTGGAAAACCAGATAAAAAAAGATTTATGTTATATGGCTGAACAGGAAGAGATTGAACTAGGTATTGACGGGAATGAGGAACTTATAGAAAAAGCCACACTTCAACATCTTAAACAGGCTGATCATTTGAATTATTACGAATTGATTGCTAAAGAGTTTCAAAATACTATTTCAAATCTAACTATAAAAGATATCGATCACAGGATTAGTAAAATGTCATCCCTGCAAAGGGTTGTGGCACTACATAGGTTAGGTTATAGCTGTAGTGCTAAATTGAAGGACGACCTAGGAAGAATAAGGTATATTAGCAAAGGTAGCTCTATCCAAAATGTTATTACTATCTTTTTTGATGGCAAGTCTGATAGGTATTACAAATTACTTAAACAAATAACAAAAGTAATAATTAGTGGCTAAAATTGCCATAAGTTTTTGCTCTTGTAGCAGAAAATTAGGGTATGTAACAAGGTGATGTAATACACATACCCTTATAGCTGTGGGAATATGTTTATCATCAAGAAGAAGGTTTGCTTCCGCCTAAATCTTTGGCAAAACTTCAGCGTTAAACTTATCAAATTCTTTAAGATTGGTTACAATTGTTTGTCCGATTACTTTCCTTCCATCACTACTTTTGCCTATTAGTGCGAATTCCACTCCTTCATGACGTTTGGCCGCAAGAATTCGAGTTGCTGCCTCAGCGGGGAGCAAGGTGCAGGTAAATGTAGCGGGAAGATTGATGTCGGCTTTCTTACTTTCCATAATGTGCTTGTATTTTAATGCTCCAGGCTCTAAAATACAACTTAATTACATGGATTACGCAGTACTTAGAATCAAAGGCCATCAGTATAAAGTCTCAGAAGGGCAGGAGATTTTGGTTGATAGGGTTGGAGATGTCAAAGTTGAAGCCGATATTCTTCTTGTTTCCAAAGAGGGTAAAGTTAAAGTCGGAAAACCTGTTGTTAAGGACGCAAAAGTAACAATTAAGGTTTTAGGTGAGGAAAAAGGGGAAAAGATAGACGTTTATAAATATAAGTCCAAATCCCGCTATAGAAGGCATACTGGTTTTAGATCTCAACTGACAAGGCTTCTTATTCAAAAGATATCATAATATATCTTTCTAAACTCTTGACAACCGTGAAAATTGAGGTTATATTGCATTAACTATATGGCAAAGAAGAAATCGGCAGGCGCAGGACAGCACAGACGTCCAGCAGGAAAAAGATTGGGACTCAAAGTTTCTTCGGGAGAAAAAGTTTCAAAAGGCAATATTTTGGTTAAACAGCATGGAACCAACGTTACCCCAGGAAAGAACGTTAAAGTTGGGCGTGATTATACCCTTTATTCAATGGCGGACGGAGTTGTTAAGTTTAGTAAAAAATTAGGTAGGAAGATTGTAAGCGTAGCTAAATAATATGGCCGAAGAAGTAATCCAATTAGAAGTAAATCAATTACAGCCCAATCCGCTTCAGCCCCGTGGTTCTATAACTCCAGAAAGCTTGGTTGATTTAGTCGATTCAATTAGGGAGCATGGAATTTTGGAGCCTTTAGTTGTCGCTAAGACGCCCGCTGGGTATCAGATAATTGCAGGTGAGCGAAGGTGGAGAGCTTCAAAGCTTGCGGGGTTAACCCATGTTCCGGCAATAATTCGAGAAACTTCCCCAAGAGGAATGCTTGAGATGGCTCTTGTTGAAAATGTCCAGAGGATGGATCTTAATGCACTGGACAGAGCCAAGGGTTTTGAGCGTTTAATGAACGAGTTTGGTTTAACCACCTCCGAGATTGCAGTAAGAATTGGAAAGAGTGTTGCTTACGTTTCAAACTCAGTAAGGCTTCTTTCACTTCCAGATGCCTTAAAAGATGGACTTCTTTCTGGGTTAATCTCGGAAGGTCATGCAAGAGCCCTTGCCGCAATTGACGATCAGTCATTAATGGTTGAGGCCTACAAGATAGTATTAAGGGAATCAGGCAGCGTAAGGCGCGCTGAAGAGCTTGCCAGACGCATGAAATCAAAGTCTAATCAGCCTAATGATAAATCTGGAAGTAGAAAATTATATCAAAGAGTGGTTTCTGAGGAGCTAGATAAAATGCAGGAAGATATGGCCGAAAGCTTTAATAAAAATCTTTCTAATGGCCAAAGAAAGGTAAAAGTAAATATTGTAAGGTCACAAAGAGAAACAAAAGTGTTATTTGTTTTTCCCGGTGGACTTGAGGAAACTCAGCCCAAATTCATGCGAGTTTACAAGTCAATTACTTCATAAGATTTGTATCACGTATTTTTAATTTATATAATTTGCTAATGGCAGACGAGATTTTGGATTTGGTAAATAAGAAAGATCAAATAATTGGCGAGGTGTGGAAGAGTAAGGCTAATCAAGACCCCAGACTTATTCATAGAGAGGTTGTGGTCATTATTTATAACAATTTACATAAAGTGCTTTTTCAAAAAAGAAGTAAGTTAAAGAAGGTAAACCCTGGAATTTGGGCAGAAACAGTAGCCGGACACGTAGGAAAAGGAGAAAAACCATTAAATGCAGCCCATAGAGAGTTAAAGGAAGAAGTTGGTTTTGATACAGAACTAAAATTCTTTGAAAAAACTTTAGCCCAACCCTCAAATGAATCACATTTTACATATTGGTATATTGGTAAATTTCCTGAGGATGCCAGAATAAAAATAGAGAAGGATGAAGTTGAGAAAGTTTCTTTTCTTTCACCCAAAGAACTTGAAACGTTAATTCTGTCTGGAGAAACATATGATCCAATTCGAACAGGGGGACAACCAAAAGACATGATAAAGGAGTATTGGAACAAATATTCTAATAATTAGGTCTTTGTACAACTCCTGCAAGATTTACCGGCCAGTAAATTACCCAAGCCCTTCCGCTTATTACTTTCTTTTTGATTGGTCCAAAACTTCTGGAATCGTATGAATGTGCGCGGTTATCTCCCATTACAAAAAATTCCCCATTTTGTACTTTATATGTTTGACCTTCCTGCAAGAAACTACCTCCCTGGGTCAAAACATCACTTTTAAGATAATCTTCTTTCAATAAATTGTTATTAATATAGACATGGTTTTCCTTAATGGAAACATTTTCTCCCGGAAGTCCGATCACTCTTTTAATATAATCATCGGTTGAAACCGGGGGGGTAAAAACCACAACGTCCCCTCTTTTGGGAGGGTTTTTGTAGTAGCTTACTCTCTCCGTAAGAAGGTACTCGCTGTCAGGGTAATTGGGAGACATGGAAATGCCTGATATCTTATGCGGCCGCATGATAAGAAGATAGACAAAGAAGAAGATTCCTATCGCAAAGACAAGTACCTCTCCGATATCCAAAAAAAACGCACCAAGACGTTTAAACATATTTAATATTAATACATTGGAGGTTATTGAACAATTACATCATGGGCGCCGTTTTCCCTAGCACCCAGAGAACTTACTCTAATAAATTTTGCATTTTGCCAAAGCTCTTTAATGTTTTTTGCTCCACAGTAAGAAAACCCTGATCTAATATTTGCTGTCCACTTTTCTGTACTATCTTTGAGGAATCCTTTATATGGAACAAGACTTTCAACACCCTCGATATGGTTTATATAGGATTTCAATAGACCATTAAGCTTTTTGCTGTGATTATTCTTTTCAGTCAAGGAAGTTGAGGCGTTATACATTTTATATTTAATTCCGTTTTTAATGATAATTTTTCCTGGAGCTTCATCGTGTCCAGCAAACTGGCTTCCAATTACAACAGCCGATGCTCCAGCCGCTAAACCTTTAACAATGTCTCCCGAATTTTTTGTACCGCCATCACAAATAACAGTTTTATTATAATGTTTGGCCGCACGAAAAGCCTCCATTACTCCCGTAATTTGCGGAACGCCAATTCCGGTTTGGATTCTTGTAATACATATTGTTCCAGGTCCAACCCCAACTCTGACAGAATCAGCTCCTGCTTTATAAAGTGCGCAAGCCGTTTCATATGTTCCAATTACACCCGATATAATGTCGCACTTTTTGCCAAACATTCTTTTGAGTTCGGACGTAGCCTCAATTGCCTGAATCATTCCGCCATGAGCAACATCTAATGTAAGAATATCGCAACCAGAATTCACAAGCATTTCGGCCCTTTTAAGATACCCTTCCTTGCATCCAACGGCTGCACCAACGACAACATTTTGTTTTTTTACATCTCTGACCATTTCGGCTTGTTTTTCTGGAGTTTCAAATCTAGGAAGAAACCCCATTCCTCCAAGTTTGCCTAGCGCAACTGCCATTTCAACCCCTGTAACATCAGACATGTTGATACTTATTAGTGGGATGTGAAGTTTTACTCTTGGAGAAATTTGCGTTGAAAGATCTACATCCGACCTACTATTAACTTCAGAAATTTGGGGAATCAAGAGGACATCATCATATGAAAGTCCGAGAGGTAAATCTTTAATGTCCTGCATGTTTTTATAGCAAACATTATCTATTTATACATTAATAGATAACTTAGTCAATTATATAAATACCTTTGCAAGAGTGATAAAATGTTTGTTTAAGTACCCTAGGTCGCGTAGCTCAGTGGTAGAGCGTTCGATTCACATTCGAAAGGCCGCAGGTTCGAACCCTGCCGCGACCACAGATGAAAAAGTATATAATAGCATTTTGGATTATCTGGCTAGCCTTGGTTTTTGTGGGCCAGTTTACTATTTTGAAATCTGTTTCTTTCCCCAAGGTATTAACGGATTTTGGTCTTACGTTGAATTTGTTAGAAAGAGTTTCGGGAGTATTTATATATACTCTTCTATTTGTTCAAATAATTTCAGGAGCTTATATGGACAAACTAACAAATAAATTAGGTGGCTGGATTTTTAAAGTTCACACTATTCAAGGCCCATTTATCTACTTATTTGCACTTATTCATCCATTGTTGTTACTTGTTTTTAATTACAAGATCTTTCATACGCTAGACCCTTTCTATATTTACACCCAAGTATGTTTTCTTTGTAAGACTAACCGTGAATTATTCTATACCTTTGGAAGATTAGGTCTTTGGTTTTTGTCAATTGGGGTTTTTGTAGCACTATTCAGAAATTCAGATGACTGGTTAAAAATGAATTGGAGAAAACTTCATGCTTTAAATTACATTGCATTTTTCTTTGTAGCTTTGCATGGGTATTTCATAGGTGGAGATTTTAGGATTATCCCCTTAAATTACTTGTTTTATGCCTCGCTAATTCTGGTTGTTTCTACAATAATTTTAAAGATAGTTAGAAAGATTTAAGAATATTTTCGATATCTATTAAAAGAATCTTAGACGCTTCAGGTTTTATAGCCCAGGGTGTAAACATTCTAACCTCTTTCTTAATAAAATTTAGAAAACTTTTGGCTAAATCATGCCTATGTATGTGGATTAGATTCTCGATACCTTGTAGCTCAAACATTATGTGTCTATATGCATAATTATTAATTAATTTACGATTATGCAGTTTGTTCAAATCGTCCTTAATTTGTTTTAAGGAGATAGTGTGTTTAAAAACGTTTTTCTTTCCAATTGTCACGTCGAAAGCATCTTTATCACCATTTTGAATATTTTCTTTTACTATACTTTTATTTAAGTTGCCGTCTTTGTCGTATAAGTATGACGTGAGTGTATAGTTTCCGTTTCCTTCAACAATAACTGTGTATTTACCTTGAGGAGGTTTTGCGAATTCAAAAACTTTAATAGGAACTCCGCTTACAGTAGAGTTATCTATATCATCGGTTAGCGGATCGTCTATATAAGTATTTGTGTTAATGGGATTACCTTTTGAATCTAGAACCGTTAAGCTGAAGATTTGATCAATAGTTAGAAGGATATACGACAAATTTGTATGAGAGGGCGTAAAACTTCTTATTGATTTAAAAGTGTTTGAATATGAAAGGAGTGTCGGTCTGTTTGAATACCCTGGGTCATTAATGCCGAATGAACTATCTGTTTGACTTTTTGCGACAATAAAGTGGTTTGGTACTTCTAGGATTGCAGGTCTTGAATTAGCAAGCTCATTAACGAGGATATTAGAGTCATTACCCAATCGCTTAAATTCGAGAGCAGGGAATCTGCGAGAGGAGAAAAGTTTAGAATATCTGCTTATAGCCAACCAATTAATTAGACCGTTAGACAAGTAGCCATCTGGTTGATTTTTAAGCCAGGTATTTAATGCTCCAGGGGGAATGTTATGCCCGTAATAATTTAAAATCATGGATGCAGAAGTTAGTGCACATCCCCACCTTTCTATTGTTGGATTTGATGTCCAATTATTAGCCGTATCGTATATTGAATCTTTCCAGCGTACATCATACTGTTTTAGATCAATTACATCTAAAGACGGATATGGATTAGAAGTAGGAGAAGGTGACGGAGTTATTGTTGGGGTTGGACTAGGGCTTGGTGTTGGAGTTGGTGATGGAGTTGGTGTCGGGGTTGGAGTTGGTGTAAGCGTAGGCGTGGGTGTTGGAGTTGGGGTGGTTGTTGCAGTAGGTGTTGATGTCGGGACAATGGTTGGTATTGGGGTGGGAGTGAGTGTTGGAGCCGGTAGTTCAGTTATTAGAACATTGTCATACCATACTTCGGATGCACTAACTCCAGTAATTGCAGCAAAAGAAACGCGACCACTCAAAATAGGGGAATCAGTGTCTGTATAATTTAATATTTTATTGCCGTTGACGTTAACATTAATACTAGCACCTGCAATTCTGATTATAACGTGAGAGATTGTATTAAAGGGTATCGTATATGTAGATGAAGGCAGTGGTGGCTTAGAAGAAACCATCCATTTTCCTAAATATGAAGAGCCACCAGTTAGTTGTAAACTATAAGATACGGGCAAGTTATGTTTGGAAAGGATAGATGTTCTTAGGGCATTGACTCTGAAAAAAATGTTACGATCAATACCTGACTTGGGGAGTATATCAAATTCTAATTGGTAATTTGACCACGAAAAATCACCAACCTGAATTTCATAATCTGAAATTCGTGGAGCACTCGTTACAAGCCATTTGTCGTGTAGTGGATATATTGGATCTGTGTTAGTAGTCCAAACACCTCCAATTACTTGCCAATCTGAAGAAATACCTGAATTAAAATTATCTTGAAAAAGAACTGTTTGCGCTTTTGATATTGTTGGATGAAGAAAATATATTATTGCTAATAAAGTAAACAGGCAGATGACTTTTATTTTACTAAAAGGCATTAAATTCAGTTAACTATTCCGTTTTTTATTTGTCAAGAGACAATGGTAATATAATGTGACAACAATTATGAAAAATCGATCGTTATATGATGTATTTTATTGTAATAAAAAAATACAAAAAAAAGTTATTTCAGATGACAATTTCACTTATCAAACACTAATTTCATTATATGATAAATATCTTAAGAATAGAAAAAGGATTCTAGATGTGGGTTGTGGAGTTGGGACAATAGATTTCTATTTGTGCAAAAAGGGTCACGAGCTTTCGGGTGTTGACATTTCGAAAAACGCTATTAACATCGCACTTAAAAATTCAAAATTATTAGGTATGGATAAAAAGATAACGTTTATACGATCTGACCTCTCTTCAATTACTAATATTGGACTATATGATGCGGTGATTGCTTTGGAAGTACTAGAACATATTAGAAAGGTTGATAAAGTAATAAAAAATTTGTACAAATTGTGCTTGAACGACGCTGTAGTAATAGCATCATCTCCTTCTAAAAACGCTCCACTTTATAGAATTGGTTTGTTGAAAAAATTTGATAGAAATGTAGGACACTTAAGAAGATATTCTGAAATGGAATATAAAAGATTATTCGAGAATAATGGTTTTGAAGTTGTAGATTTAATAAAGACAGAAGGGGTATTAAGAAACTTTTTATATACCAATAAATGTGCGCAATCGTTAATTAGATTAATTAAAGGTCCACTTATTCCTTTAGTGAGTATAATTGATAATATGCTAGTAAAGCTATTTGGTGAGTCCAACTATTACATAGTCGCCTTCAAGAAATGAAAATATTGTTCCTATCGCATTATATGTGGCCACACATTGGAGGAGTAGAAAAACATGTGAAGCTGGTAGCGGATGAATTAAGGCAAAAAGGTAATGAAGTGAAAATAATTTCTGAAGAAAATATTAGATATCCCAAGATTAAGTTTATTGGACTTCTGTATATCTGGTTTTGGTTATACAAAAATCGACAATTAATTAAAGAGGCAGATATTGTTCATATTCATGATGTATTTATTTGGTATTTACCATTTAAGTTTATATACCCAAATAAGAAAGTATATTTAACTATTCATGGTGGTCAAGGAAAATGGCCCATACCTTTTAAAGATAGGATGCTGGTTAAATTAGCAGCAAAACTATCGAATGGAGTGGTTTGTGTGGGAGATTTTATTCCCAAATACTTCGGCGTACATCCAAATTATGTTATCTATGGTGGTGTAGATAGTAATAAAATAAAAGGACTAAGGAAAGAAAAACTAATAATATTTTTAGGAAGACTAGAAGAAGATACTGGCGTGCATGAATTTATCAAGAAGACAAAAAACTATCCTAATTATAAAATTGAGTTTGTCGGGGATGGAAGTTTAAGAAGTTTTTGCAATGAGTACGGTATTGTTCATGGCTTTTGCGATCCAACACCATTTTTACAGAAAGCATCTATTTGTTTTGCTGGAGGTTACTTGTCAGCTCTTGAGGCCTTAGAATACGGATGTGAACTTTGGACGGGGGCAGGTACGCCTATTAAGAAAGATTATTGGAAAATGTTTTCATATAGAAAGGGAGATAAGCTTCCTTCGTGGAAGGACGTAGGTAATATTTATGAAAGTCTCTATTTGCATAACAGTTAAAAACGAAGAGAGGTGGATAGCGGCTCTTCTTGATTCACTTCTTGAGCAATCTATAAAACCCGACGAAGTAGTAATTGTTGATGGTGATTCAACGGATAAAACAGCTGAGATAATCAAACATTATCAGAAAAAGAATAAAGAAATAAAATTACTTATTGAAAAAGGTGGAATTGCCCACGGAAGAAATACTGCGATTGAAATTGCAAAGTATCCGGTTATTGCCCAGATTGATTCAGGGTGTGTAGCAAAACCTGATTGGTTAGAAAAAATAACAGAACCACTAAAGTATGAAACAGTAGGTGTTTCTGCAGGATTTTATGTAATCTCTTCGGGAACATCTTTACAAAAGGCCATGAGTTTATATCTTGGTACTCACCCGAAAAGATTTTCCCAACAAACTTTTCTTCCATCTGCCCGCTCAGTTGCATTCAAAAGAGAAGTTTGGGAGAAGGTGGGAGGTTACGATGAAAAGTTAGATAAAGGGGGAGAAGACACTAAGTTTTTTGTTTCATGCGTGAAAAACAAAATAAGAATGGCTAGGGTAGGGGAGGCAAAAGTAATTTGGAAAGAAATAAAAGATTTAACCTTGAAGGAATATTTTTGGAAGATATTTAGTTACGCAAAAGGGGACTTTAGAACGAGAATATGGATGTATCCCATTCCAAATACAATGTCGCACAATATCAAGATCATCATTGTCTTATTAAGATACCTCGCAGCTTTGGCATTGTTGATTTATGCACTTATTAATTCCCCATTCTTTTACCCATTAGCAGGACTAGCTGTTTTATATATATTTTGGTCTGTTTGGAAATTCCGTGATATTCCTAATTCCTGGAAGGTTAGAGTATTAATTCCCATTATACAAATTACATCAGATATTGCGGTGATGTCAGGTTTTATTTATGGATTGGCTCGGAAATAGATGTTTGAGGGAATGTGCAGAGATCACCCATTAGTTTAATACAGAGGACTTTTCCACCCTTTACTTTAATTGCTAGTCCGACCTGTGTTTGTTCACAACTGGCAACGTCCTTATGTGAATCACATTCTAGTAATTTTTGGTCTAAACGAACACTAAATTTTGCAGGACAGTTTTCAATGGGTACTTCAACTTCTGTCATGCCGCGATTGTATCACTATTGGGCACGTTTTGCTACAATGAGCCAGGTGGGATATCTAAAAGATACTTTAAAGGGACTTTCCTGGATGGGCGGACTGAGGGGTTCTACAAGGATTATTGCTTTCATTAAGATATTAATATTAGCTAGAATTCTTTCCCCTTCTGAATTTGGACTTTTTGGTATTGCCATGCTTTTTCTTTCACTTCTTGAAATTATTTCCGAAACAGGGGTAAACATATTTCTCATCCAGGAAGGTAATGATATAGATTCATTTATCGATACCGCCTGGATAGTTTCCATTTTAAGAGGAATGGTAATAGCTTTAGTTCTTTTTCTTCTGGCACCTATAATATCTCATTTTTTTTACAGCCCCAAATCTCTAAGTATTATTTATTTAATTTCTCTTGTACCTTTAATGAGAGGTTTTATTAATCCCTCAATAGTTAAATTCCAGAAAAATTTGCTTTTTGCCAAAGAATTTATCTTCAGGCTAGTAATTTATTTTTTGGACGCCTTTGTTGCTATTCTTGCAGCTATTGTTTCGCATTCGGCTTTAAGTTTGGTTTATGGCCTCTTGGCAGGAGCCGTCTTTGAAGTTATTGCCTCCCATCTATTGGTTAAGCCAAGGCCGAAACTACGATTCATTAAAGATAAGTTAGAACTCATCATTCGGAGGGGTAAATGGGTAACCTTTGCGGGAATTTTTAATTATCTTTTTGAAAACATTGATGATGCGGTGGTGGGGAGACTTTTAAATACTACATATCTGGGAACTTATCAGATGGCATATAAAATATCATCTTTTCCAATGACTGAGGTATCCGATGTTATTCAAAAAGTAACTTTCCCTGTATATTCTAAAATTACCCAAGATAAAGAAAGGTTAAAGAAGGCATTTATCAAGAGCCTTCTTGCAACAACTTTAGTAGTTATTCCAATCGGATTATTACTATATTTCTTTCCTGAACAAGTTGTTTTGACTCTCCTTGGGCCCAAATGGATCTCGGCGGTTCCTGTAATTAAGGTACTTTCTTTTTTTGGCGTTGTTAGAGCTATAACCGAAACGACTTACCCATTATTTCTAGCACTAAAGAAACAGAAATACGTTTCTTTAATTACTCTTTTTTCAATTATCGGCCTAACAATAATGATTATTCCAATGGTTAAGAATTTTGATATAGTAGGCGCAGGAATATCTTCCTTAATTGGAGCTCTTTTTGCAATTCCCATTACCGTATATTTATTAAATAAAGTAATTAAATAAATGAAGATTTCAGTTGTAACCTTAAAAAAAGAGCATGTAGACGATTTTGCTAAGGAAAGAAACGAAGCACTTAAGAAAGCTGGTTGTGAGTGGGTTTTGTTTCTTGATTCCGATGAAGTATTAACACCTGAACTTAAAGCTGAAATTGACAAGTTGAAACCGGATAGTAAAATCAACGGCTACTATATTGAAAGGAAAGGAATAGTTGAAGAAAGATTATTAAGGCTAGCAAGAAAAACTGCCGGTAAATGGGAAAGATGCGTTCATGAAATCTGGAATGTAAAAGGAGGGATTGGCTATTTGAAAAACCCAATTATTCACAATGAAGATATGAGTATCTTCGGGATGGTAAAAAAAGCGGACTTTTACTCAACACTGCATGCAGAAGCAAACCTACTTGAGGGGAAAAAATCAAACTTTTTTAAAATTACCGCATCGTCATTTGTTAAGTTTATTCAAACATTTATTCTTAAAAAGGCGTATAAAAAGGGAACTAAAGGATTTGTTTTTTCTATATTTCAATCCTTTCAATCGTTTTTATCATGGACAAAGCTATACTTTTTATCTATCTAGCACTATTTCCATTCGGCCAGTTATTGAGGGTGTCTATCTTTAACGCTTCTGATATTCTGGCCATATCAGCACTTATTTACCTTGTTTTAGTCAAGAAAGAAGGTCTGAGGGTACTAGAACCTTTTAAGGATCTAGTAATAATTGCATTATTTTCTCTACTATATTCGCTATTTAACTTTAAAAGTTTAAGTGTTTTTACCGGACTTCTATATTTTTTAAGAGTAGTCAGCTATTTTTACTTATATAAACTAAGTTTTAATATCATAAAGAAAAATCAAAAGTTAATACCGGTATTATTTAATTCCCTTATTCTTGTTTCTTTTGTGGTTGCGTCATTTGGCTGGGTTCAGTATTTCTTTTATCCTGATTTAACCTCGCTTAAATACATTGGTTGGGATGATCATTTATTTAGACTCGTGGGAACGTTTTTGGATCCGGGGTTTACCAGTTTAATAATTGTCTTTGGGGTAATCCTATCTTTTTTTAAGAAGAAATACTTTCTAACAGTATTTTTCTTGATAACACTTGCATATACTTATTCAAGAGCAGGCTACATAAGTTTTCTGACAGCTATATCACTTGCGGGTCTTTTGATTAAAAAGATTAGGTTGGTGATACTCACAATTATATTTTTTGGCTTGACGGTCTTACTTCTGCCAAAACCGGCCGGCGAAGGTGTAAACCTGGCAAGAACATACAGCATATCATCACGAATTTCTAATTACAAAGAAACGTTTGAAATATTCAAAAAGTCTCCAGTTTTAGGGATAGGCTTTAACAATATTTGCCTAGCAAGAAAGATATATCTAAATGACACCAACTTAGGATCTCATTCATGTTCTGGGTCGGATTCAAGCCTCCTTTTAATTTTGGCGACAATGGGAGTTGTTGGATTAATGGTTTTTGTGGGCTCTATATCAAAAATGCTCCTTAATCTTAAAAGAGGGTTTTATACAAATATCTTTCTAGTTTTACTTTCTGCTGTTTTTGTTCACAGCATTTTTGTGAACAGTTTGTTTTACCCTTGGATAATGGGTTATCTGGCAATTTCAGCTTCTCTAATGGAGTGATTATTCTGAATAGAATAATTTAAGGTTAATCTCCTTTTCATTACCTGCTTTGTCAACAGACTTTACTTTTAAATTATTCTCTCCATTTGACAGGGTATAATTTAGTGAGAAACTGCCATCGTCATTAACCGTTGCAATTCTATCGTTTATTGTAATGGAGGAATCAATTTTGGTTGTTCCTTTTATGGTTACGTTTTTTTGCTTAACACCATAGTAGTTTGTTCCATCAGGCGGAGACGATATGTTTATTTCAGGTGCTTCATTGTCAAAAATTAAGACATACTTGTTTGTTTCCTGGCTTTTGTTGCCAGCAGGATCTTTTGTATATGCAAAAATAGCGTTATCGCCTTTTACTAAATCAAGCTTCATTGAAAAATTACCGTTCTCATCCGTTTGGATTTCTTCTTCACTACCATTAAAACTTACAACAACTGTATTTCCAGGCTCTACTCTTCCGGAAAGTTCATATGGAGAGATATTGGTTGCGTTTGGGATAGACTGTAAGAAAGGAGGAGAGGGGGGAGTTTTGTCAACAAGGCTTGCAGTTTGATTATCTTTTCTAAATGAAGTTGCAAAACCAATGATCTTAGTGACAATTGAAATGCCATAGAAAGAAAGAAATATGATAATTGCAAGAGAAATAAGAACAAAAAGAACAGCCTTTCTAGTATTTCTCTTTTCCTCTAATGACTCCAGATGCGAAAAATGCCTTCTCATGCGGAGCCGATGGGTGGGATCGAACCACCGACCTTAGCTTTACGAAAGCTCTGCTCTACCAACTGAGCTACATCGGCAAGCTCTCAAGAGCGGGTGAGCGGAGTCGAACCGCCCTTTCTACCTTGGGAAGGTAACGTTGAGCCGATCAACTACACCCGCACGACTAATTCTAGATTATATACCTGATTTTGCGTGAAATATATTCTTGACATATATAAACCAAATAATATTATAGACAATGTATGACAGCGGATAACCAAGAAGATAAAAGAAATGCACCTGTTATATTAACAGTTCTCAGGCACATTGGTGGGTTTAATCTAGAAGAAAAAAAGATCGCTCCAATAAGGGGCATGAGTGGACGAGAACTAATGTTTCAGCCTACACTCACGGTTAAGGTAACGGGGATCTATGACTCCTCACCCCACACGGGTGGTACGTAACTGACAAATTATCTTGGTAACACCAAAATATTTCCGGAATGAATTAGGTTTGGTTGGACTAATTTGTTTTCACGAGCGATTTCACTCCATTTATAGCCGTCTCCATATGCCCTAACAGCAATATTCCAAAGGCTGTCTCCTTTTTGGATCTCATATGTAGCCCCGGAAATAGATGAGTTATCAGAGTTTCCAACAACTTTAGTATCTGGCGTATCATCAGTTGCTGCAACAAAATTATTGTTAATGGAAATTGTTAACTCTTGTCCTTCATATATAATTCCTGGGTTTTTAATATTATTATCTTTGGCAATTTCAACCCAGTTATACCCTGAGCCTGTGACTTTTTCAGCAATTTTCCAAAGATTATCTCCCTTAGCAACTAAATATGTTTGGCTAATACTTGTATTATTCTCACCGTTTGTGGGAACTGATCCAGCTTTTCTATCTTTAAAATAATTCGCGATTAAAACTCCAACAACAACAATAACAACTGCCCCCAAAACCATACTTATTGTTGACTCATTTAATTTGAAGCTTTTTAAAATAGATTTAAGATTAAATTTCAAAATCATTCACCCCCAATCGTTTATTACATGGGGCAGATTACACTTGCCTGAATTTAGATTAAGATTGCTTTGAAGTCAATAGGCGTTTAAAGCGTTGTGCACCAATATTTTTCTTAATTTGATCAATGAGGCTATCAGAAATTGGAAGTTCTTTTACTTGATCAATATTGAAAGCATTTTTGTCAATGGCGAGCAATGTTGCACCATCCTCGCTAAAATCCAGGTAGGGTGTATTTGGCTTAATTATAATACCCTTACCCTTTGTTAAACTGACGAAAGAAAGATTTTCGTCGTCTCCAATTGCAAATGTGACAATGCCTTTAGTACAGTGGTAAACAGCAGTAGTTTCTAAATTAATTACATGCCTATTTATACCTTTAAGATCGAGGACTGATAAACTAATTTCTGGATTATCTTCTTTGGTTATTACGTTTGTAACAGTGAATAGTCTGTCCATTTG